>PPYE01643452.1_pt1 | contig 265181 bp, 261 predicted proteins | sample 1559881 | NCBI WGS metagenome assembly PPYE01 (sample SAMN08240022, study PRJNA423297) | Human gut metagenome, whole genome shotgun sequencing project. | reverse complement strand
TAAGTTGGCAAAAACAACATACTCAAAGCGATACCATTTTCCTTCTGCCAACAGGTATTCTTCAATAAAGAGAATGTCGCTCTCGTCAAGAAGGGTACTTTCATCATTTAATTCTTTGATATAGCTTCGAATAACAAGCGTGATTAACTTTGTTGGTGGATTTAAAGGCGAAGTCCGTTTTATTTTGGTTAAAAGCTTCTTTAATGCCGCCACATCACGGTTATCATAAAGCTTTTGAATCTGACGCATTGTATTTTTGAGCGGATCTGCTTTAACACCGAGAAGCGAAACAAACTCAGATAATGACGTAAATGTGGGCGCAAGTATATGTATTAAATTTAACAGGCGAATATCCTGATTATGACGTTCAAAGTGGGAAACAGCAGATTGGTGTAGGTCAGATTTAACATCTTCAATCGTTAATCCGCGGCGAATACGAATGTGCTTAAATGTTTGTCCTGTCTTCTTCTGTACCATGCTTTCACCTCTTCCAAAGCTTAACATGCTGAACCAGATATTAAAATATGAAAATATTCATAATCGGGCCATCGGAAATCATTTATACAGTAAGCTTTTGGCATATAGAATGATCTCCCTTAATAAGCCGATTAGGAGCGAATACGTCATATGCAACTCACTAGAAAACAAGCTTCAATCATCTTCGTTATGCTGTTTTACTTTTCACTGGTCACTTGGTCCGTCATCGGGACGGTCAATAGCGCGCTCCCTATCGGAGTTCATGGGGATACGCCACTAACAGACTTTTGGTATGTTCAAATAGGCGGCCCCCACGACTCGCTGTTGCTGGATACAGTCATGATGGTTGTGATGACAAACATCGGAGCGTTCTGGTTTATTTACATTAAAAATAATAAATCCTTCTATCACGTTCAAGCACGCATCGGCTACAAAACATTTTTGCAAGAAGCAGCTTCGAAAAGCTTTTTAAGTGCCTTCTTCCTCTCAATTGCAACCAAACTATATGAATTGTTAGTCATTGTTCTGCTGACAAAGCGGCTCCCTTCGAACACGATCCTGCCAGTAGGTGCTCGTTATGGTCTTGGACCTTTTTACGACAATACGTTGCTTAGTTTTGCCATCTTTGTTTTGTTATCTTCTCTCGGGTGGGGCGCTTATGCCGTGTTCATCTTTGCGTTGGGCCTTTTTATCAAAAAAAATAGCATTTACTTAGTCTTAGGAGCGGTACTAGGAACCGTTCTTATCACTGGCATAGCGCTGTTTGCGACATTTAATTTAAATCTGTCCCGCGTTCTTTATATGTTGCTGCCTTCTACACTCATCGCCCCGGGACAATTGCAATTTGGTATTTTCAACGGCCATTCACCGAATGTTTACCTGTCTTTTCTTATTGCCACGCTGATTTATGCCGGTAGTGCGGTGTTGCTGTTTCATTTATGGCGCGAACATAGGAAAGTAAGGGAGTAAAATGGCCATCCCCAATAACGTTAAGTCTTATCGCATTTTACAATATCGATATTTGCTTACAGTCATCGCTTTAGCACTCGTAACTGGTTTCGGGTGCTTAGCCTCAAACTACGCGCATAAGGATATTATCGGCGCGCTGATTCGCTTTAATTTTCCAGTGCTGATTTCACAAAGCTTGCTGCTTATCTTCATGATGTGGCAAATCTTGCGGATCCGCCCGATTGCACCGCTCGTTGGCATTCGCCGTCAATCCAATAACGTCCAAAAAAAGCTTTTGGGCGTTATCCTCGCTGAGTGCATGTTGTACTTCTTTTTTTACTACTTAACCTTTATCCTAAGTGGCACCACAGTATTCAAAGACGGATCGGCAATTGTCGGCATGTTAGTTTTACTTTTGCGTTTCTTGGTTCTGTGCGTGTTAGGCATCATTATTTTGAGTGCCTATGAAGCGCAACACCCAATCCTCATTCTGTTAGCGGTTTTACTTCTCAATTTCATTTATCACTATTGGATCGAAATCCATTATTTATTAATTATGTACAGTCCGATTTATGACCCCGTCTATCGCGCCATTCATCACACCTACCAAGGATAATGGAGGAAAAAGATGCTTGAAGTCAATCATATTGCTAAATCCTTTAAAGGTAATACCGTTCTAACCGATGTTTCGCTACAGGTTAAAGCCGGACAACTTATTCATATTTCCGGTGCGAACGGATCGGGAAAATCAACCCTGTTCAAGATCATCACTAAGCTTCTGGAGCCTGATCATGGGTCTGTCCGCATCGGAAAAGATGACCTGATCGGTGCTTTAATCGAAAATCCCGGTTTTCTTGAATTCGAAAGCATGATGACCAATCTAAGATTCTTGGCAAATCTCAATAATCGGTTTGATCAAAGTTACACCCTTCAACTCGTTAAGCAATTTGGCCTGAATCCCACCAACCGTCAAGCCATTTCAAAATACTCCGTTGGTATGCGGCAAAAAGTCGGAATTATTCAAGCAGTCATGGAACATCAATCTTTAATTTTATTGGATGAACCCACCCGTGGTTTAGATAAAGCAAGCATTGAACAATTCATTGTCTTAATCGATGCCCTCATTAACGACGGGAAGTCAGTCATGATTGCCAGTCATGATGATGTTCCGGGGTTAATGTATGACTTAGCATTACGACTAGAAGATGGCAGGTTGGCTCAATGACCAGAAAAGTTAGCTTTATCGGTTATTTTTTTCTGGCATTACTACTTTTCATTATGATCCCACTGGAATTTTCTAATCTGTCAAATCAAGCCTATGTAAGTTTGTTCTTCAGCTACCGGCAAAAACCGCTGTTGCTATTACTAATGAGTCTGGTTAGCCTTTTCTTCGATTATCTTTCACTTGTCATTCCACAATCCGAATTGAGCACCGCTGCCACGTTGATCCGCGTTCGCAAGCCTGCTAGTGTGAAGCGTTATCTAAGTTATGCCCGCTTTTCACTCGTCTATTTACTGCCTTTTTTAATGATCAAGGCTTATGCCATCATGATCTGGAACAGCGTCATAACATGGTTTTGCTTCCTAATGTCACTGGCGATGTGGCTCATTTGTATGTTTATCTTTTCAAAACTACCTGCAAATGCTGCGCGTGTTCGTGACTGCCTTATTTTCACAATGTGTGCGGTGATTAGGCTTGTGACGTATCCATTGTTTCAATAACGACATGGCGATCCTTGTTTTGAATATAGACGATCCCTTTAAGTGCCATTAGCAACATTTAGCTTTTAACTCAAGGCACCTTTATTGTCTATGTGGAAAAACGGCGTAAAATAAGGCGCATCGAAACTTTAAAGGAAGCCGGAATCAACCATGCAAACCACCACTTACCCCATTCACGAACGCCTGCTCATCGGCACCTTGCTCACCGCTGCTGCCGGCAGTTTTGATGCGTATACCTACTTGTTGCACGGCGAAGTCTTTGCGGGCTTACAAACCGGTAACGTTATTTTGCTTGGCGTCCATCTTGGCCAAGGACAGTGGTACACGGCAATTCGCTATCTGGTACCCATTCTCGCCTTTATGTTTGGCACCATGGCTGCACGCGCCTTGCAGCTACACGCCAGTCATCGCCCCCAACCGCTTGCCGAACAACGGTGGATCCTCCGTTACGAAATTGTATGGCTTTTGGTGGTAAGCCTCCTAGGGAAGTGGCTACCGGATTTGTTGGCCAGCGCTATCGTTTCAGTGATTGCGGCTGCTCAGTTACAAGAGTTCCGCCGCTTAAAAGGTGGTCCGTTCACCTCACTAATGATGACCGGTAATTTACGCACCGCCGCGCAGAGCCTGTATGACGGCTTTATTCGCGGACAACAAAAAGGCCGCGCATCCGCAGCCACTGTCGGTACGATCATCTTGAGTTTTGCCCTTGGTGCCGGGGTCACGGGTATCCTGACCCACGCTATCGGCACCTACGCCTTGGCTGGGGCTACGCTGGTGTTGATCCTGATTGATCTGTTGCTTTGGCGCGACCAGAAAACATTGCCGCAACGCACGGCTTAACCAAGCGCTTCTTGCCCATGATGCAGAAAACTTAAATCGTTGAAGTCCGTCACCCGAAAGCGGTCATTAAGCCACATTAGCTTAGTGACACTCGCATTATCCAGCATTTCGCGGCCATCAATATTGTAGTGGATATAGTTCAACCACATTAACGCTGCCGTTCCGTGTGACACCACCAAAACGCGTTCCCATCCCTTTGCCTCGGCTTCCACTGCAATGGCTCGCAGCGTTCGGTCCAACCGCTCCTGCACCATTCGATTGGTCTCTGCCGGGTTTGGATGCTGATCCATATTAGCCGCAAATGCCGCATCGGCTGTTTGCGCTAACGTAATTTCGCGATTGGCTAAAGCATCATGGAAGTTGGCAATGCCCATGGTCGCCAGCGAAAAGTCATTTGCCAGTTGCCCTTCGAACTTGCCATAATTTTCTTCACGCAAGCCCATGAGTCGCGTTACCGGCAGCGGTTCACCCAAACCACTTAAAATAAAATGAGCAGTATCGATAGCCCGCGTCAAGTCACTCGCAAACGCCGCATCAAAATGCACCCCTGCCAGTTGAAAGCCGCGTCCCAGCGCCTTAGCATCCGCGATTCCTTTTGGTGTTAAGGCCGAGTCAGCCATTCCTTGAACCCGTTTTTGCACATTGAATTCTGTTTGCCCATGACGGACAAGATATAGCGTTGTCATGATCGCAATCCCCTAATTTTCATTTATTTCCAAGTCATCGTCATTAAGCCAGTTTTAAATAATCCGCTAAGTAATCTGCCATCCCATCGTGATCGTTATCGCTTGGTGTCTGCGCGTCTGCCGCTTCAAGAATGGCTGGACGCGCATTTTTCATTGCCACGCCATGCCCGGCAAACTGCAGCATGTCCAAGTCATTCATATCATCGCCAAACGCAATGATATGTGCCTGATCAATGCCATACCGCTGAGCAACATACGCCAATGCCCGCGACTTGCTCGTATTTCGGCTAGTCACTTCTAACGCCGTATAGTCGCCACTCCAAGCGCCCCAGGTTTTGGCAGCCAAATGCGGATACAAAGCTGCCACTTGTTGCGAAACCGCCTCAAACGTATTAGCTTCCATAAACATGGTGACCGAAATCGGCGCCTGACGCAACCCATGCTCATCCAATAAAGCATCAGGGTGTAAGCGATCCGGCAAGAACGGAATATTGGCATAAGGCCGATCAGCCACCAATAGCCGCTTACCTTCTGCCACCATCACTTTAAAGGTAAAGCGTTGGTTGAGCTGGCGTAACGATAACGCAACCGAAATCGGAATCGTGACTTCTTTTTCATATTGCCACTGCTGATGCGGCACATGAATCAGGGCGCCGTTGAAATTAATCATTGGCCCCTGCAGGTGTAACGTATCATAAAACTGTTCGGAAATCGCATCCGGCCGGCCAGTCGTAATCACGACCAAATGTCCCGCTGCCTGTGCCGCCCGCAAAACCGCGATCGTGCCAGCACTCAGCTGACCTTCAGTGTTGAGTGTCGTACCATCCAAATCCAATGCGATAAGATAACGTTCCATGCAGCAGCCTCTTTTCAATCTTTTTTTAAATAAACAAACATAGCCATTACCACCGCATTCCCCTACAATAGATAGTTAGAAAGCGAGGGTATCATGGCTGAATCAATCGTACTATATACTGACGGCGGTAATCGCAACACCGGCAATCACGCAGGCGGCTCAGTTCGGCCCACCGACAAAAGCGCGTGGGCCGCATTACTGATCTACGGTGAGCATGAAAAAATGCTCTCTGAGGGCGATTACGGTCGGACCAATAATTATATGGAAATTATGGCGGTGATTCAAGGGCTCAAGGCGATCAAACGAACCGATATTCCGATTGACGTTTACTCCGATTCTGCCTATGTGATCAACACCATGCAACAACGCTGGTGGGTCAAGTGGCAGCAAAATGGTTGGCGCAACCACGGCAAACCCGTTAAAAATGCTGAATTATGGCAAGCACTGCTCCACCAAATGAACCGTTTCGATCAAGTAACCTTTCATAAAGTCAAAGGCCACGCGACCAACCGCAATAACAATCGCGTTGACGAGGCACTGAACCAAACGATGGATCGCCTGGACGATCGCACCTGATCATTTTACCCTTGATTGCCAAGAAAAGCTTCCCCATAAGTTTCCGCCAAAAACGTGTGAATCACCTGCTGCATCCGCTGGACAGAAGGTGATTTTTTGATGGTCGGATTAATCACCAAGCACAAGGTTCGCGCGAATGGTTCGGAAAAAGGATACACATTCACATCCCCCACCAGCTTCTGCAACGCAAGCTTCGGCAAAATTCCCAAGCCCAGTCCTGATTCCACCATGGATAGAATACTTTGGTCATCAATCGAATAGTTGATCGTATTGGTCGACACATGATAACGATCCAACGCATTCTTGGTATCACGATCATAGTCGATTTGTTGCAAAATAAAATTCCGCTTCTCAACATCGGCTTGCGTCACGGTTTTGCCGTTTTTAGGCTTGAAGCGTTTTGGTGTGATGCAGTAAATCGGATCTTTTAACAACGGCTCAACCACCACCCCGGGTCCAACCGGCAGCGATGAAAAGCCCATATCAACCGTGCCCAGTCGAACCGCCTCCACAATGCGGTTGAAGGTCCCTTGAATGACGCTGATTTCAATATGTGGATAGCGCTTCTTAAACCGTTGAATAATCGTCGGCAGCCAGTTAGTCGAAACCGATGAAAACGCACCGATCCGAATTCTGCCGGTATTGACGCCATTGATGTTATCGGCGACTTGCGACAGTTGCTCTTCAAGGTTCTGAATACTTTGGATAATTGGCAGCACCTGGGCCCCATCTTCCGTCAACGTGACGCCGGTACGATTCCGAATTAAAAGTGGAAACCCCAGCTCGGTCTCCAGCTGACTGATACTATGGCTAACCGCACTCGGCGTCACATTTAATTCCGCTGCGGCCTGGGCTAACGTGCCACGTTCCACCACTTTACTAAAGACTTCATAAGAAAAATTACCCACGTTATCACTTTTCCCCTTTTTTCTACTTGTCCCAAGTGACACGCGTTGTCACTTGAGCCGTACAATGCCTGTCAAATGGACGCTGAGGCCTGTTCGTTGATTTTAACATGAACAAAATTCAACTTAAGCTGAAATAGTTGAGCTTTACTCAATCATACGAGCCGTTTTACACTAGTGTCAATAAGAAAACGTTGGTTGAACTTTTACCAACGCGACAACGGTATCGCAATTAACGTGTGGATCGGCATCAGGCTCGGTTACACGCCCGATATCAAAGGGGGATTCATCATGAAATTCGCAAAACGTACCCAAAAAACCGGCAATTCCGGATTAGAAGATCTGTTCGCCGCGTCTGGCCCGAATGTCATCTCGTTTGCAGGCGGTTACCCGGATCGGAGTTTGTTTCCGACCCAACAACTGAATCAGGCATTTAAGCACAGCTTTAACAGTGGCGATACTGAACTGTTGCAATACGCTAGCACTCAAGGCTACTTGCCTTTACGCGAAAAGATTGCGGCTCGGCTGCGCGCAACTGGCATTCCGACTCGTGCCGATAACATCATGATGACCCAAGGCGCTCAGCAAGGACTCGATCTAGTGGCGCGCCTCATGCTTGATCCCGGCGATGGCCTAGTTGTTGAAGCGCCAACGTATCTCGGTGCCTTAGCCGCCTTTAATGCTTATCAGCCAACTTATTATGAAATCCCGATGCAAGACGATGGGATGGACATGAATGCCTTACAGCGCGTTTTAATGAGTCACAAAGTCAAGTTCATCTATACGGTACCCGATTTTCAAAATCCAACCGGCGTCGTGATGTCTGTGGCTAAGCGTAAAGCGCTGATTCGACTCGCCAACCAATATGACGTTATGATCCTCGAAGACAACCCATACCGCGATCTTCGCTATGATGGTAAGCCGCTGCCGACCATTAAGTCATTTGACACGCAAGGCCGCGTCGTCTATCTCGGCAGCTTCAGCAAGATCCTCTCACCAAGCTTACGGATGGGCTGGCTCGTTGCTGCACCGGACCTTTTGCAGGAATTACTGGCGTTAAAAGGCGGAAGCGACTTGGAATCCAGCAACCTGACCATGCACGGCATTGATGCCTACATGGCGGAAAATGACCTAGATGCCCACATCACCGAAATCCAGAATCGTTACCGCGAAAAGAAGAACGCCATGGTCGCAGCGATGAATCGTTACCTGCCTGCTGAAGCGCACTTCACCAACCCTGATGGCGGTTTCTTCCTGTGGCTCACCATGCCAGCCGGCTTCGACATGGGTGCCTTCATGAAGCAACATCTGTTACCGGAAAGCAACATTTCCTATGTGCCTTCCGCCAACCTATATGCAACTTCGGCTCAGGTCAACGGCGCACGGCTAAACTTCACTGGTCCGACACTTGAACAGATCGACACTGGTATTAAAGCATTAGGCGATGCACTTAAAACCGCGTTGCAGCATCACTTAGTAGCCGAACAAGCTTAGTTTTCTTCGTCTTAATCTACTCAAACCTTTACAAAATGACAAAGTAACCATCACACTTTCATCACACTTTGTCAGTAGTATAGGAAACATAGAAATGAGCCACCCACTCATCTCTACACCCCAACCTAATTTTCATTTTTCTCCTCCAAAGAAAAATAAGATGATTGGCCCCCATCCAATCATCACAAAAACGCCCGCTGCCAATACGCAACGGGCGTTTTTGTATCGTGAGCGCGAGCCGGCGCGGTTAGGGATCGGAGTGTAAGTGGCCTTGGGCGTGATGGCCCGGTTTTGGCCATTGCGACCAAGGTCCTTACATGCAGATCCCTGCGCCGGGGAGCGCGTTAAGATGAGCGCGAGCCGGCGCGGTTAGGGATCGGAGTGTAAGTGGCCTTGGGCATGACGGCCGGCACTTTGGTTATTGCGCCTGGAGAGGTTGTACAAGTTTCTAGGCTAGCAACCGCGTTATGGGGAGCAACGGCACCTGCATCCAAATCAGCATTCACGCTTAAAACGATGGTATTCCCGAGAAATACTTATTAGCAATCGCCTCAGCCATGCCTTCCATGTCAAACAGTACCGTCCGCTGCGCTAAAGTGAGCTGATACTGATGGTCGCGCATTTCGTCTCTAATGAAATACCCGATTGGCAAGACTTGTGGGGCAATATTGACTCCTTGTATCCGTTTATCCGCCACCTTATCAATGGCCTGTTTGATACTTGCAACAATAGCTTGCGATGTCGCATCGGATTGTTTCTCGAAAAGATGCTGCAGTTCTAGCATCTTTGCAATGAGTTCTTGTTTCTTTTCCATTTTGGCTCACCCCTTCATTTGTGAACTGATCGTGTCGAATAAACAGCTTGCCCTGGCCGTGCCTTGGTATGCAGCATACATGAGAGCGGTTGCAATCATCTTAGATTGCCGTTTTTGATTTGGCAAGCAATAATGCTTGTGCTTTTTGAAGATTGTTTGACGAACATGACACTTGAACAGTCACTTTGAAAATTAAAACACTCCAAAGACAAAATGCTTTACGAGAACAATTTTCCAGCATATGCTATAGCCAATTTCAGACAACTATGCACCTGTAGATTCTATAGTCCATTTTTCTATGCCTCGTTTACTGACTTAAAAAGACTAATAAACGTTCAATTGCAAAGAGAGGGGAATGATCATGGAAACATTGTATAAAGGCCAACCTGCTGATGTTTGGGAAATCACCAAAACAGGCGCTCAGCCAGATTGGGTAAAAGATGCATTCTCACAAAACTATCTTTATTGGTTGGATAATCGGGTTCGTATTCTCATGTGGGCGTTAACCCCACCTAACAAGAAGAATTTAAAGTTCGTTGCTAGCGGTTCACTTGGAGGTGGCGTTGATGCACTGGGTGTTTACGCATACGGAGATTCAGGTGACTTCTTGGATGCAACCAATCAACGCGTGGTATCTCGGGAAAGATTCTTTAAGCAATATCAAATTCTAAAATCCAACGAAGCATAACCAATTAAAGGCGCGTGTATTAACGTTTGTTGACATGACTGTATTATTGTTCTGTTGGTTCACCCGAATTCAAGATCCGTGATAGGTGCAACCGTGATGAAAGTTTTTGTGAACAATCGCTTGGCTCTTTTCCTATCAAGCAAAAGCCGCAACCAGACTCACATCATGTGTAAGTCTGGTTGCGGCTAGTACGTTTACGCATATTTTAAACTAAACGGTCAACCCCGAAGCTGGATGGATCATCTTTCTTATCATCCGGCTTTTTGTCAGTTGTTGGTTTCTCTTCAGGCTTCTTGTCAGCCGTTGTTTTCTCGTCTTTAGCAGTATCCTTCTTTTCGTCCTCTTCTTTTGGCTTCGGTGCGGACTGCTCGCGGATCTTGGCTTCGATTTCCTTGGATACTTCAGGATGCTCATCCAGATAATGAGACGCATTGACCAGACCTTGGCCGAGGCGCTCCTTACCATAGTTGTACCATGAGCCTGATTTGGTGATAACGTCCAGATCGTTGTCTTTATCAGTCGCTAAGTTGATCATGTCAGTATTGTGCTCGATCCCGTGCCCAAACGACATAGTGGTTTCAACGGTCTTAAACGGCGGTGCCACCTTATTCTTGGTCACCTTGAGCTTGCTGGCAAACCCAACGACATTCTTACCATCTTTAACCTGCTGGCCTTTGCGTACTTCAATGCGCACAGAGGCGTAAAACTTCAGCGCCCGGCCGCCTGGGGTGACTTCCGGATTGCCAAAAACAATGCCGACTTTTTCACGTAACTGGTTAATGAAGATGACCAACGTATTCGTATTGTTAATCGTGCCGGCCATCTTTCGCAGTGCCTGCGACATCAGCCGTGCTTGCAAGCCAACGTGACTGTCACCAATTGCACCCTCGATTTCAGCCTTTGGCACCAGCGCGGCTACGGAGTCGATCACGACAACATCAACCGCTGCCGATTCAATCAGCATCTCGGCGATTTCCAATCCTTGTTCACCCGAGTTTGGTTGGGAAAGCAAAAGGTCGTCAATGTTCACGCCTAACTCGGCAGCATACTTTGGATCCATCGCATTTTCCGCGTCAATATAAGCTGCCTTGCCACCGGTTTTTTGTAATTCGGCAATCGTCTGCAGCGCAATCGTGGTTTTCCCACTACTTTCAGGTCCATAAATTTCAACGATCCGGCCCCGTGGTAAGCCACCGACACCAAGAGCGAGATCCAATGACAGAATCCCGGTTGAGACCACATCGATCTTCAACTCCGGTCGATCACCCATCTTCATGACCGCGCCTTCACCGAACGCCTTGGTAATCTTTTGCAGCGCCTTTTCTAATTCGGTTTCACGATCTGTGGCATCAGACTTCTTATTATCAGCTTTTGTGGTCGTTTTTTTCGCCATACTTGTCTCCTTAATGTCGTACATACTTCGCTCAAAATACACTAGTTACATTATCGAACACGCGTTTGTTTTTTGCAAGTCTTTTCCGTGATTGAAATGCCTTTTCTGCACTTTAAAACGGTTATAGTTCTATTTTACCTGAACCAGTCAACCAATTGGTAAAAACCTGCTGTTATTGATCGCCGTAAAACATGCTATGATAGTTCGGTTAAGAGCAACCAGCATATTGAAAAGGTGAGGGAAAATAGATGATGTTCATGGGTTCAATCGTTAATGGCTTAACGATTATCGGCGGCAGTTTACTAGGGCTGATCCTGCACAATATCAGCGCCAATGCAAAGGACACGATTACGAAAAGTTTAGGTCTGGGTACCTTTGCGCTTGGCATTCAAATGGCGTTGCAGACCAAAAGCTTTATTGTGATCATCATCAGTCTGTGTCTCGGTGGCTTGCTGGGCGAATGGTTGCATATTGAAGACGGCATGAATCACCTCGGTCTTAAGCTGCAGGAACGCTTCGCCCGCAACAACAGCCATTTTGCGGAAGGGTTTGTCACCGCGACTTTAATTGCCGTCATCGGTGCCATGAGCATTTTGGGGGCCATTCAAGCCGGCGTGTCCGGTGATAATGCGACCTTGTATACCAAGGCGGTTATGGATGGTTTCATGGCTATTATGATGACCGCCTCGCTAGGCATCGGCGTTTTATTTTCGGCCATCCCGGTAATTTTGTATCAAGGAACCATCACCTTGTTAGCCAGCTTTCTTGTCCAGTTCATCCCCAAAACGTTGATGGCAACCTCACTTCGAGAAATTGGTGCCATTGGTGGATTGATGATCCTCGGTATCGGCCTGAATCTCATGGGCATCACCAAAATCCGCATTTCCAACCTTTTGCCTGGTCTGGTTGTCTTAATTGGTATTCTAACCGGCCAATATTTTCTATCATAAGTCAGTCGCAACAAAAAGCAGGTCACCATGGCCTGCTTTTTGTCTGAACTTTTTGTTGCCATCTTAGAAGTTCGGCAGCAGTCGTTGTTTTCGACTCTGAAAGCGATGATACACCAACTTGCAGTGCCAATCGCGAACATTTGCCAAAAAATGCGAGTTGGCATCGTGATACCAATAACGCAAATCATCTTTGATATACAAGCGATTCAACCACGCGTGATCGTGCCGCAAAAACGTAAAACTTTCTAGCAAATCCTGTTCGCGCCAAACATCAGGCAACAAAAACTGACTGCGCGTAAAGCGTTTTAACTGACGGCTTGAATAATAGACACGCTCAATGCGACCAATAAAGAAAGCCGTCTTCCCCTTGCCCACGTACGGTGCCATAGGTGCAACAATCAATCCCCCGCGTAACCGCTCAAACCAATCTGTTTGCGGACTTACTTTGATTGCATGCGTAATATCTTTGGGTAGCCGGAAGTCCAAAACCAAACCATCCGGGCGCCGTACCCGAGCCACAATATGCTGTTTCTTCACATTAACACCCCATCATCTTGGCCAATTTAGGCCACTTGAGCTGTTGGGAAGAGTTTACCACGAAATGTTCGGATTTGCATGAAGAACGTTTGTTTCGTTAAGTAACGTTCAGCCAAACTAACTTCTTAAGCAATTCCAAGCCGATTTGGAAAATGTGAACATAATCGCCATAAAGACATAATAAAATGTTGGATTTGCCTTCACAATTCATTCACACCCTGTCTGTAGTATAAGAAACATAGAAATGAGCCACCCACTCATTCCTAAACCCCAACCCAACTTTTTCATTTTTACTCCTCCAAAGTAGAAATCGTCGATCGTCCCCCAACGATCAGACAGTAAACAGACCGCCCACCCAGCGGTCTGTTTTTGTGTGAGCGCGAGCAGGAGCGCTTAGCAATCGGAGTGTAAGTGGCCTCAAGCCTAAATGGCTGGTCTTTGGCCATTTAGGCTTGAGGTCCTTACACGCAGATTGCTGCGACTGCGAGCGCGTTATAGAAAGCAAAATAAAACCTCCACATTGCCCAAAAAAGAATACTTCTGTCCTTGTTGCAATTTTCCATCCATAAATACCGGCTTTGGCCATTTAGGCTTGAGGTCCTTATGTGCAGATTGCTGCGACTGCGAGCGCGTTATAGAAAGCAGAATAAAACCACCGAATTGTCCAAAAAAGAATACTTCTGTCCCTGCTGCAGTGTTTCATCCATGAGACACACCAAAAAGAAAGGCCTCCCGACACCATCGTCAGGAAGCCTTTCTTTTTACCATAAAATCACATCTTACCGTTGAAACAACTCATACAACGCATCCGGCGTCTTCGCATCCTGAAACGCCTTCACAAAATCCTCATGCGTCAGTAACTTCGCCGTACTCGACAGATATTTCAAGTGACTGCCACTATCATGTTCCGGAATCAGGAACGAAATCACCGCATTAACCGGCTTCCCATCAAATGTTTGCCATTCAACTGGCTGAGCCAAATGCAACACGAGCATCGCTGAACGTTTAATCGTTGCGTCTTGTGCGTGCGGAATGGCAATGCCTTTTTCCATCCCGGTTGAGCCTTCTTTTTCACGCGCCACATACTTGTTGAACACGGCATCGGCATCAGTTGCCAAGTCGTTTTTTACTGCCATATTAGCCAAATAATGCAGCACATCATCCCGCGTTTTGGCAGGAACATTGACTTCAATGTATTCTTTGTTCAAAATCTCGCTAGGGTCAAAAGTTTGCTGGGATTGATCCGCATCCGGAGCCGGTTGATTGCGAGCTGATGAAACGGCCACGTGCGCAACCGGTACGTCATCTGCTGCTCCTTCCGTTGCCAACGCAGCTTCAACCACGCCGCTTTTGACGCCGCGCTTTTTGGCAGAGCGGCCAGCGATCATGGCTAAAAGCACCCCTGATGCTGCTGCACCGACTAAAATCCAGGCAACCCATAGAACCGGCTTATTCACCAGTGGCAAAACAATGAATCCACCATGAGGCGCCGGAACCTGAATCCGGGACATATACGTCAAAACGGCAGCAATCGCGGAGCCAACCATGAACGCCGGAATATTCATTAACGGATTTTTCGCCGCGAATGGAATCGCCCCTTCTGTAATATGCGTTGAACCCAGCAACGCATTGACATAGCCGGCGCTGCGTTCATCACGATTGTAGGCTTTGGGATTGAGTAATACCGAGATTGTGGTAGCCAGTGGCGGCGCAATGCAGGCTGCTGAAACGCCGGCCATGAAGAAATAATTGCCTTGTGCCAACAATGCCGTCCCAGTGAGATACGCCGCCTTATTGATCGGTCCACCAAAGTCGGCCGCACACATGACCCCGACAACAATGCCTAAAATAATCGGACTGGAACTTTCAAGCCCTTTTAACCACGCCATTAAACCGAGATTCAAGGCTTTCATCGGGGTATTGATGAGATACATAATCGATCCGGCAATGAAGACACCCAGTACCGGATATAGAAAAATGGCTTTTAATCCCCGAAATTCCTTGTCAGGCATGAAGGCGAACACTTTTTGCAACATTAAAATGACCAATCCGGCCATGTAACCACCGACAATCGCGCCAAGAAAGCCAGATCCTTGACCGCCATTGTAAGCAATCATCCCAACCGCCATGCCGACGATTAAGCCAGAACGTTTGGCTACGGCTTCACCGATATAGGCCGCCAGCACTGGCACCATGAGTCCCATGGCTGCACTACCAACCGAATTCAACATGGCTGCGAACTGATTATATTCGGCATTCTTAGGATCCGCCGAATAAATGCCCCAGAAAAATGAAATTGCAATCAATACACCACCGGCAACCACCAGCGGCAGCATGTGCGAAACCCCGTTCATTAAACTGGTGTAAATCTTGTTACCAATTCCGGCTGTACTGGTTTCAACGTTTTCATCCGCGCTAGCCTTGGCCGCACCGCCTTTTGGCATGTAAACCGGTGCGCTGCTCAACGCCTCTTTAATCAGTTTATCCGGTTCGCGAATACCGGCCGCAACCGGCACATTAACCAGCGGCTTGCCGGCAAAACGATCCGCGTCAACGTCAATATCAGAAGCAATGACAACGCCTTTTGCCCCATCAATTTCTCCTTGCGTTAGTGGATCATCGACACCGGTTTGACCGTGTGTTTCGACTTTAATGGTCAAACCCATTTTCTTAGCCGCTTGCTCTAACGCCTCTTGTGCCATATAAGTATGGGCAATCCCCGTCGCACAACCGGTCGCAGCAATTAAATCATACTTTGCCATCAGCTAACCCTCCAGTTTCTTAATCTTAATTTGCGTCAACAATTCATCCGTCTCATTAAAATCCGTAATCCATGCGCGCCGGGCCGTATCACTGCCCGCCGCAATCGCCAATTTCAGCGTGTCCGCTAGATTCTGCTTTTGATAAAGGCCCGCTAAAAAGGTTCCCAGCATCGTGTCACCAGCACCGGCAGTATTCAACACGTCAATCTTTGGCGCGTTTCCGACCAGCGTCACATCCTGATTCATAAACAAGGCCCCCGCCGCACCGAGTGAAACCAGCACATTTTGGGCTCCTGCCGCTAACGCTTTGTGACCCAACTTCACCATCGTTGCCAAATCGGCTTCTCCGGATTGGTTAAACCAACTCATCAACTCCGCATCATTCGGTTTCACCAGTAATGGTTGATAGGCCAAGGCTTTGACGGCTTCGGGATACGAACTGTCGATGATCAACGCAAAGCCATTTTCCCGGCTCAGTTTTCCCAGTTGCAACAAAAAGCTCGGCTCAATGCCGCGTGCAAAACTCCCGGAAACACAAAGCCAATCGTCAGCACCAAGAGTGGTCAGTTGTTGGTATAATTGTTTTAATGTTTCGGCGCTAATCTCCGGCCCGGGGTTCACTAATTTATACTCGGTATTGTCACTGACAACGCGGGTAAACACATTAATCCGCGTGAAGCCGGCATTCTTGTAAAAATGATTGCGAATGCCTTGCTCAGTCAGAAAATCCGCAATGTAATCAAGGGTAAAGCCGCCGCCAACCCCAAGCGCAACGTTATCAACCCCGCGTCGCTTCAAGATGCAGCTCACGTTAACGCCTTTACCATTTGCCTGAATGTCATAACTATCCGTTCGATTCACCGTATTTGGCGCCATGGTCTGAGTTTTAATAAAAAGATCAATTGCTGGATTTAACGTCAAGGTATAAATCACATTAAGCGCTCCTTCATGTCGTTTCTTTTACTTATCACCATGTTAACCGCTTTCAACCGAAAAGAGTTTTCTGTTTTCAATCGTTTTCCGGATTAAGCGAAAATGCTTTTCATCTGCATCAACCCCACTAAACAAGGAGGCCAACCTCATGGCTACACTCAGTCCCACAGAGGCTTATCTTTGGGATTACATCGAGAATCACCAACAAACCGTCGTCAACTTATCCATCACCCAGCTAAGCGTCGCGGCCAACGTCTCACCGGCAACCATTGTGCGCACGATGAAGAAAAAAGGCTTCAACGGCTACACCGAATTTCGGCATGATTTGCTAAAACGCATTGGCGACACTGAACCATTCGGCATCCTCGATCAGGTGGATGATCAAATTAAAAAAGTGATTATGCAAAATCAAATTGAGGTTTATAACACCCTTGATAATCTGAAAGTTTCTGTCATCGAGGACTCGGTTCAACTACTCGCCAAGGCAGAGATCGTCCTCATTTTTGCACGCGGCCTATCCGAATCAATCGCCTCGGAAGTCACTTTGAAGCTCCAGTTGCTGGGCAAGTATGCTGAATTCTTCAGTGATCCCAACATCATCCAAACCATCGCCGGTCAGATCAGTCCGCATGCAGTGGCCATCACGATCACCTTAAACGGCGAAACCCCGGAACTCGTCGCCGCTGCCAAAACCCTTGCCGCCCGCGACATTCCACAAATCATCCTGACGACCAACGCCCAAGCTTCAATCGTCAAGTACGCGGATGAACTTTTTGTCGGCTATAAATCAAAAGCCGCCTATTTTGACAAATACGAGGTGGCCTCACGTTTGCCGCTGCAAGTTATGAGCCGCATTTTGCTGGATAGTTATGTGGTGCGAAAACGGGGACAGAAAAATTAAATCTTCCGTATGTAAAAAGCAATCCCTTTGGCCTATACGACGAGGGATTGCTTTTTGTCTGCTTATTCGTTATTGGCAGTGGATGTTCGTGGTAACGGCCGGTGCTTGAACATCTGCGTGGCCGCAACAGCCTGTTGCCAACCGGCGTATAAATTCTCCCGCCGCGCTGGTGTCATGCGAGGTTCAAACCGCTTACCAATCTTGAAAATCTGTTTAAGTTCATCCGTATCCTGCCAGAAGCCGACTGCCAACCCCGCTAAAAAGGCAGCACCCATGGCGGTCGTCTCTAAATTGGCGGCTCGTTCCAAAGGCTTATTCAGGATATCCGCCTGAAACTGCATCAGGTAATCATTGCGAGCTGCCCCACCGTCAACGCGTAAGGCTGGGACGGCAATCTGCGTGTCCTTGTACATGGTATCAACCACATCACGCGTTTGATAAGCCAAAGCCTGCAACGTCGCTTTAATAAAGTCGTCTTTAGTGGTTCCGCGGGTCAAGCCAAAAACTGCCCCGCGTGCTTCGGCATCCCAATACGGTGCACCTAAGCCTGTAAACGCAGGCACCACATAAACCTCATCATCACTAGTGGCTGCCTCGGCTGCTTGCTGGGTGTCAGGCGATTGCGCCACCAACCCCATTTGATCGCGCAGCCACTGAATCGCCGAGCCCGCGACAAACACCGAGCCTTCCAGAGCATAATTAATCTGCCCGTTCACGCCATATGCAATCGTCGTCAACAAGTTATTAGCAGACATTTTCGGCTTATCGCCTGTATTCATCACAATAAACGAGCCAGTACCATATGTATTCTTCACCATCCCCGGCGCCAACGCTAACTGGCCAAACAAGGCGCTTTGCTGGTCACCGGCCATCCCTGCAATCGGAACCGTGCTGCCGAAGAAATGATAAGCCGCGCCGGTACCGTAAATTTCCGAATTACTGCGCACCTCAGGCAACATGGCCCGCGGAATATGCAGCAACTGCAAAATCTCGTCATCCCAATCCAACGTATGAATGTTGAATAACATTGTTCGACTGGCATTCGTGTAGTCCGTCACATGAATCGCGCCGCCTGATAACTTCCAACTCAGCCACGTATCAATCGTGCCAAACAGCAACTCGCCATTTTCCGCGCGCTCTTGGGCTCCCGGAACATGATCCAAAATCCAGCGAATCTTCGTAGCGGAAAAATAGGCGTCAATCAGCAAGCCGGTCTTCTCATGAATCATTTTGCCATGACCAGCCTGCCGCAACGCTTCCGCCAACGCATTGGTCTGCCGTGACTGCCACACAATCGCATGATAAATCGGCAGCCCCGTTGTCTTATCCCAAATCACCGTTGTTTCACGCTGATTCGTAATCCCGAGCCCTGCAATTTGCCGCGGCTGCACCCCAGACGAAATAAGGGTATCCGCAATCGTCGACAACACCGCTTCCCAAATCTCATTCGCATCGTGCTCCACCCAGCCCGGTTTAGGAAAATACTGGGTAAACTCCTTTTGCGCCTCGCCCACCATCTTGCCAGCATGATCCAAAATAACCGCGCGCGTACTGGTCGTGCCTTCATCAATGGCCATGATGTAACTATCTGCCATGTCTACCTCCTGCTTTGTGTCCGCTTTCACTTCAGTATACAGGAACTGGTGAATGAGGTTAAGGTTCGTAGAATTTGAAAATCAACCGCTTAAGTTCAATATTAAAATCCCGTCCTTTTAGCACTTACCGTTTGATTGCTTAATATTGCCGTCTTCAATGGCACCATGCTATAATAAAACACGAAAGGGAGCATCGGCGTCCACCGATACTCCCCTGACAAGACCGTTCAAGACGGTTGGCATTAAATTTGACTAATCAAAAAGACCGTCATCTTAGCCAAAAGATTAGCGACGGTCTTTTTTATTGTCTTGTATTATCAGCATAATGGTGATGATCAGCGCAATCAACGATAATACGAAATCACCGAAGATCAGCATCAACGCATCAGCAACAGACAACTAGGCACCTCCTTTCTTATAGCTTTTGATCATCACGCATAGGCGACCACCTCACAATACGTTGGATTTGCCAACCGTCATTCACTTTCTTGTCTTGTTCATGATGCCATGCAAAACGTCAAAACGCCTGCTATCTCAATGATTTCAGGCGTTTTTTAATTGTACATATTTTCTTTTAACCACCGTTTTTTTAATGCTGCCTTGCCTTCCTTGATGAACGCTATCCTTCTGGTTCAGTGAAGCCATAAGTCGAGTCCGTCTGCAGACCCCAGAATTCAGGCAGCTTGTAACTAATCGCATACTCTAACAGCGCAGGGTCATCAAAAGGTAAATAAGTCACCCGATACTGTTGAATAAAAGTTTGTGCTTTTTGACGCTGGGGAAAATACTTTTTCACGATTTCCGCGTCAATTGGGCCAGCGAGATTACGTTGTGTGTATGGCAACTTATATGGGTCAATCCCACTGTCATCACGAATTCGCTGATAAACTGACACAAAGTCATCGAGATGATGCAACCGTTCTCGTTTTAAATAAGCGACATTAATGTTGTTAATCGTGTATTGCACTGGCTGATCGCCAATCATTCGCAAGCGTTTGATGACGATGTACGCATCATTGGCACCAAGTCTCATTTTTTGGCGTACTGTAGCATCATTACCAGACGCAACGCTCAAAACCTTAGTCCACTCCGGCTGAGTCTTGGCCATATTAAGATCCGTCAAGTAAACCACGCGGCGATGATTTTCTTTGGCCACAAAGGTACCGCGCCCTTTTATACGCGTCACCCAGTTTTTCTCCTGGAGCAAATTAAGCACCTTAACAGCAGTGGTTGAGCTCACGGCAAAACGATCTTTTATTTCCGCTTCACTGTAAAAGCGATCGCCTTGATTCAAGCGTCCCTCACTGAGTTCTTTGATCAGTTCATCAACAATCTCCTGATACTTTGGCTTGGCCATGCCTTGTCCCCTTTTCAACCAATCGGATTTGGGTAGTCGTTACAAGTCCGGCATTTTAAAAAGTTTGCGAACAGATTTGGCAAGCATCTGTTTACTTACTTATTAGTCAGACTTAACTGTCCTGTTTTCAGACTTGTAATCAATCTGTGCAATTCTAACGACCCAGTCACTGCCATAAGGATACCCCGTTGCGTCAACTGTGAGAACTCTTTTATGCAAATCCTGCGTAAAGGATAGATATTCTTCATTATCCAGCCAATGAACAGATTCGATTGGACGATCAATACCAACGAATGAACGCGGATTAACCCCTTCACCACCAAGCACGACATTATCATTACCTACGACTTTTAGATCAAATACGCATAAGTAATCATGTGCGTCTGCATGCAAGACAAAGTCACGCGCACCCTGTCTGGAGACGATCGCAGTTGGTCGTCCGCGATATAAGGCAGGCGCGGCCATAGTCGTCCACCGTCCTAATAATGCCATATACGTTTTTGCCGAAGCCGGGATCGCGCCTTGACCGGTCAAACCAATATTAACCAAAATATTAGCCCCTATATGTCGGGCATGAGCAACCGTTTCGATAACCTCTGCTGGTGATTTGTAGTTCAAGTCGTTGGTCGCAATCCCCCAGTGCTGATTCAACGTCATTGAGATCTCGCCCGCAACATACTTCGCGTTAGGTGCACCGTGGTAAATTTCGTCCGGCGTTCTTCGTTCATAGGTAACGACATCAATCTCAGGATCACTTACTTTCCCTCGATTCTTCAATCCCGTGTTATTGACGATGATTGCATCCGGCTGGTATTTGCGAATCATGCCATAAAGCGCGGGCAGCTGCCAATCTGCCTCTTTTTTATTCCAATTACCATCAAACCAAAAACCACCGACTGGGCCGTAATGACGGCAAAGCACTTCAACCGAAGCTTTTAAATAGTCCAGATAGGCAGGGAAGTTTTCTTCATACAGGGGTGAGTGCCAATCGTATGTTGCGATGTAAAAAAACGGTAACAGTCCTTCTTTGCGGCAAGCTGCAACAAATTCTGCTATAAGATCGCGGTTGGCAGGCGAATGCATGACATCAAAACTGCTCAAACCTTTAGTGTCATATAAGAAAAAGCCTTCATGGTGTTTTGTTGTTAGTACGATATACTTTGCGCCCATCATCTTTGCAGCATGGGCAATCGCTTCTGCATCAAATTGATTTGCTGTAAAAGTTGCTATTAGTTTTTCGTATTCACTGCGCGATCGATGGTGAATAAATTCCGTCCATTCACCAACTGCTAGCTGGGAATATAGTCCCCAATGAATGAACAAGCCTAATCCAAGATCCTCATAACGCTTAATTCTCGCTAGTGGTTCTGACATTTTTTCACCTCATTTGTTTTTTGTGACATATCCTAACACGTTAGGTTGATTTTTCCGGTAATTTCTGCTTACTATACCTATATCAATGTAAATCGGTTACTTCACCGCCAAATCAGGTAAAGATCAAGCAAGCCCAAAATATTGAAGTCAACATTACAATATGCTAGGATTTGCGTGTAAAGCTATCTTAACACATTAAGTATAGACGAGGTGATCAATATGTATGTTCTCGCAAGTCATGGTACTTATGCTGAAGCGACTTTGGCAAGCTGCGAGCTTATTGCTGGTAAATTAGCAAACTTTACATCAGTCTCGTTCCACGATCCGATGAGTATAGACGATCTTTTATCTGCTTACGAAGCCGCCTATGCAAAAGAATCAAGCCCAGCCAACTTCACCATTATTACTGATATTCCAAACGGTTCGCCAGCCAATGCCGCTTTAGCATTTAAACATCAGCATCCCGATACTCAAGTTTTTTCGGGATTGTCACTCGGGCTCGTCCTAGCACTAGCAACTGGAACGCCTATCTCTGAAGCGATAACGCAATCGAAAGCCATTATCAAAGAACTTTCGCTCAAATCCGAGCGAGAAGATATTTCGACTGATACAACTGCCCCCTCAACAAATAACTCGCTTCACACTGGTAACCCACTAATCAATGTTCGTGTCGACGCGCGCCTTATTCACGGACAAGTCGCAACCATGTGGACCAGAACGCTTAACGCTACCCGCATCATGGTTGTCGATGAGCAGATTGTTCAAAGCGAAGTCCAAAAGATGACACTTAAGACTGCTGTTCCTGGTGGCGTTCATTTGAGCATCTTAACGCCATCCGGAGCTGCTGAGCGGATACTAGCGGACCAGTATCAAGGCCAGCGTGTCTTCTTAATCGTGCGTAATCCCAAAGCGCTGCAAGTGTTGGTAAAAGCTGGCGTTAAACTCGAAAGTGTCAACGTTGGCAACTTATCAATGGCTGTCGGTGCCAAACAAGTTGCTAAGAGTGTTGCGGTGACACCAGAAGATGTCGCAGTATTTGATGATTTAGCCGCGCATGGCGTGAAGTTGTATCACCAAATGGTTCCAAATGATCAAAAAGTCGATTTTATGGCGTTACTTAAAAAAGGAGTGTGAGCCTTATGGCAATTGCATGGTGGCAAATTCTGTTGCTAACGTTGCTTGCTTTTTGGATGATCATTGACCAAATAACAGTCGGGATCCTAACTAATTATCCGCTGCTCTATGGTTTCGTTGCCGGCATCATCATGGGAGATGTGAAAACTGGGCTGGTTGTAGGGGCAACCTTGCAATTAATGGTTCTTGGCGTTGGTACATATGGTGGTGCCAGTATGCCAGACTTTATGACTGGTGCTATTATCGGTACCGCTTATGCCGTCATCTCTGGAAAAGGTATTAACTTTGCAATCGGGCTGGCTGTTCCAGTGGGTTTACTCATGGTGCAGCTAGACGTTCTTGCCCGTTTTACCAATACGTTCTTCTTACACCGCGTTGACCGTTACATCGAAAAAGGCGATACCAAACACGTTGCACGAAATATTGTTTATGGAGTCTTCCCTTGGGGGCTATCTCGTGCCATCCCCGTTTTCATCATGCTACTTGTCGGCAATAGTGTCGTTCAAAAGGTCGTCAATGCGATGCCAGCATGGCTTTCTAAAGGACTAACTGCTGCGGGTGGCATTCTCCCCGTTGTCGGCATTGCGATTCTCTTACGATTCTTACCAACCAAACGCTTCCTCTCATATCTCATCATCGGATTTCTTGCAGCGGCCTATCTTAAGATTCCGATGCTTGGAGTTGCCCTGTTAGGACTAGCACTGGCAATCATTTACTACAAACAAAGCAGCCATTCTTCCAACAATGACCACGATCATTCAGAAACACACAAAGGAGGTTTTGAAAATGCCATCGGCGAATACGAAGACTGAACTTCCCGAAAAACTTACCAAGCACGACCTCTTTCGGGCAAACTGGCGCTGGCTATGGAGCAGCCAGATTTGTTGGAATTATGAACGCATGATGTCAACTGGTTATCTCTACACCATGTTGCCAACCCTGAAAAAGTTATACAAAAATGATCAGGACCTCATCGAAATGATGAAGATGCATAATCAATTTTTCAATACTAACGCCTACGTTGGCGGCTTCATTGTCGGGATGGATATGGCAATTGAGGAAAAGAAGGGGCGCAAAGCCGAAGACACTGTAGCCGGCCTCAAAACAGGACTTATGGGCCCATTTGCAGGCGTCGGCGATACGATTGTCGGTGTCATCTTGCCAACAATCTTTGGATCCATTGGTGCTTACATGGGCCTCAAAGGCAATCCAACCGGTGCAATTTTATGGCTGTTAATCAACTTTGCAATTTTGATATTGCGATTCTTTTTACTGCCGCTCGGCTACTCACAAGGCGAAAAGCTCATTTATGCTGCAGGAGACAAGCTTAATCGTATCACCGACGCTGCAATTTTACTCGGCGTAACCGTTGTAGGTGCTCTAATCCCTACAGTTGTATCCGCAAACGTCCCCCTCGTTTTCAAAACCGGAAAAGTCGTTTTAAAAGCCCAAACAGTTTTAAACCAAATCATGCCTTCCCTAGTTCCGGTCGCTCTAGTTGCTTTATGTTATTGGTTACTTGGAAAGAAAAAAATGAACTCAACGCGACTCATCGTTTTAGTCTTGATACTCGGTATCGTTCTTGGTGCATTCGGTATCATCGGTAAGTAGTCACATATTTTAACAATCATTTGGAACCCCGCACGGCTATCTGTGCGGGGTTTATTGTCTACTGATTAGAAAAAGCTGTTCTGACGACACATGCCCATTATTGTTCCTTCGTCAGCCTATCAGCCATAATTTTCTGCAATTGCGTTAACGCCGTCACAACCGCATCCGCATTTTCTCCCAAAGCGTTGTGCAAAAAAGCATCATTTTGGTCAAAGAAATGCCGAATATATGCCGCTACTTTTTGAGATTTTTCCGTTAGCTGAATCGCTTTATACCGCCCATCTTGCTTGGAGGGCACACGAACAATCAATTCCTTGCGCTCCATCAGTTGTAACAGTGCCGTTGCCGAAGATTTCTGGATATTGAATTCATGTTCAACGTCGGTCTGATACAACGGTCGTTTTTGTCCTTGCCGTGCCAAAAAATCAATGATGCTCATTTGCACCTGTGTTAGACCCAATTGCTTAGCTTCACGATCAGCATAACGTTGCAGGTCATTGTTTAATTTTTTAACCAAAATACCCAGCGATACTGTCACGATGTCTATCCCCTTTCAGTTTCAATGAAATCTCAGGTCAGCGTTTAAATTAAAATTAAGCCTTGATTTCAGAAAATAAGACCGCTATAGTAGCTATAGTTCGATATAGAACTATACACGATGGAGGTCTTTATGACAAGAAAAGTAACACCTAAATTATATCTTTCGATTCTCGCCACTGGTCTGATGGCGTTTTGCGGGGTACTCATTGAAACTGCCATGAATGTCACTTTCCCGACCTTAATGCGGCAGTTTAATGTCGATACGGGAACCATTCAATGGCTGACAACCGGCTATTTGTTGATCGTTGCAATTATCGTCCCGATTTCCGGGTTCTTAAAACGACGCTTCACGACTAAACAGCTTTTTCTCACCGCCAGTGCCTTCTTCATCCTTGGCTTAGCACTGTGCAGCGTTGCAAACAGTTTTGCAATCTTGCTGGTGGGACGGCTAATCCAAGGCTGCGGGACGGGGATTGCACTCCCCTTAATGTTTAACATTATTCTGGAACAGGCGCCGTTAGAAAAAATTGGTTTTCTCATGGGCATCGGGACGTTGGTAACCGCCATTGCGCCGGCTTTAGGCCCGACTTATGGTGGCGTGCTGGTTGACATTAACTGGCATCTGATCTTTATTTTCCTGCTATTCGTCATGATTGCCGCTTTGATTATGGGACTCTTTTCCATCCAGCAAGTCTCTGAAACGGTTCATCTTCATCTCGACTTTTTAGCTTGGTTATTCATTGCGATTTTCTTTGCGACCGCGATTCTTGGCCTTAATAGCATCGAGCACCAACCCGGACGCGCCTTGATCTTTGCCGTCATTGCAATTTTAAGCCTCGGCGCCTACACCATGCGCTCACTACATGTTAAAGAACCACTGATTAATTTACGGTTATTTAAAAATCTTCCGTTTGATCTGCACATGACGACCTTCCTCATCATTCAAATCGTCAATGTCGGGTTTGCCTTTGTCTTACCCAACTACTTGCAACTCGTTAACCACACAAGTTCACTAACTGCCGGCCTACTCCTATTACCTGGGGCGGCACTGGGCGCATGCATGGCACCAATGAGTGGTAAACTATACGATAAATTAGGTCCTGGACGCCCTATCTTTATCGGACTATGCTTACAGCTTATCGGAATTATCTGGCTACTCCTTGAAGCCTTAACCGCAGCCCCGGTCATCGTCTTAATCGGCTATGCCTTCATCATGCTAGGTACCGGTTTTTCAATGGGCAACATTATGACAAGCGGACAAGCTCAGTTACACCAAGAACAAACCACTGACGGCAATGCCATCTTCAACACCCTACAACAATTCGCCGGTGCACTTGGTACTGCGGTCGTCTCACTCATCATGGCGCTGGCCCAAGCCGGTTCAACCTCTGCTCACAACACTGCCATCGGTTCCCAACATGCGTTTGGTTTCTTGCTGCTATTAACCCTCGTTGGTGATGTCGCGATTTTCTTTGGGTTGCGGCGACGTCGTGGTGAAACCAAAAATGCGTAGAATCACTATTAAACACTAGACCGAATGTAAAAAGGATCGCACTAAGCAGCAGTGCGATCCTTTTTCAATACATTCAAGTTTAATTTTGATGATCCGTACGTGTCCCTACTGCTCTCTTCTGCCACGGCAGCCGATTACGCTGGCGCCGATTGCGAATGGCTGCCAGTAGTTCAGCTTGACGATCACGTTCATTTCGAGCATCATTTTGCTCCAGTTTAGCAAAAGCTGCGCCTGTCAATAGCATCACATTTGTCGGTAACTGCCGCGTCAAGAAGGCACGAATTTCTGACTCAGGTTGATCAAATATCAATGAATAGCTTCCACCTTTTTGGGACCAAAATGTCACCATCGTACCTTGCTTAATCGTTTCGGTAATCACTCGATCATAGCGACTATAATCGCTAGCGTGCGCAACCGATCCATAGGTAATGACCTTGGTTTTGCCTAAGCCTTGACGATAAAGGCCAACGCTTGCAACTAAGAGTGCCACCATCACCAGGCGTAGATTGCCAATGGTGCTTGTCGTCCAGAACAAGGTGACGATCAAGCTGGCCGCGGCAAGCACTATGCCGATCTTAATCTTTGATGACTTGGTTTTGATTTGGAGTTGCCGCTGCTGCAGAAATTCCAGGTAAAGTAAGCCACCAAGCAACATCGCGGTCGTCGTCACATCTACCATTTCAAACGCCTCCTCAGATTGGTGTCAAACCAAGCACGACTACCACTCTGCAATAGTGCCATCATAATTCTTCCAGGATGGATTGCTCCAAACCAGACCTTCTTGGGCCACCTCTTTAATTTTGTCTTCATCCATATCAATGCCGAGTCCCGGTCCTTTTGGTAGTTGAACATAACTATCTTTGTACTGGAAGATTTCCTTATTCTTCACAAAGTCCAGTAAGTCAAAGCCTTGATTGTAGTGAATACCTAGGCTCTGCTCTTGAATAAAGACGTTTGGCGTGCAGGCATCTACTTGCAAAGTAGCCGCCAATGACACCGGTCCATAAGGTGCATGCGGTGCGACTGCCATGTCAAACGCTTCAGCCATCGCGGCAATTTTACGTGTTTCTAAAATGCCGCCGCACAAGGCAACATCAGGTTGGACAATGTCAATTGCGCCTTGACGGAATAGATTTTTGAAGTCCCACCGGGTGTATAAACGTTCGCCTGTTGCGAGCGGAATTGAAACTTCACGTGCAATATCATCAAACGAATCCCAGTTTTCCGGCAAAACGACTTCTTCAAGAAACATTGGATGGTATGGCTCTAGAGCATGTGCCAGTACTTTTGCCATTGGGCGATGAACTCGGCCGTGAAAATCAATCCCAATTTCCAGTTGATCGCCAACTTGATTGCGAATTGAGGCAACCCTATCAACTACTGCTTGCACCTTATTATACGAGTCAATATAGTGCAGTTCAGAAGTCGCATTCATTTTAATGGCTGTAAAACCTTTGTCTACTCGCGCTTGTGCCTGTTCTGCTACATCAGATGGACGATCGCCACCAATCCACGAGTAAACTCGAATCCGATCGCGTGCCGCCCCACCGAGCAGTTCATAGACCGGTAAATTCAACGCTTTCCCTTTAATGTCCCACAGTGCCATCTCTAAGCCAGAAATAATCGTGCCATTAATCGGACCGCCACGGAAAAATGATCGATGCATCTCTTGCCACAAGCGTTCAATTTCAAATGGATTACGACCAATTAGCTTCTTACCCATCTCATAAGCACCCGCGACAACTGTTTCGGTTTTGGTGCCAGAAATCATTTCACCCCAGCCAGTAATGCCTTCATCTGTCAGCACTTTAACAAAGATCCAACGTGGCTTTACTTTATAAACTTTGATATCTGAAATCTTCAATGTGAAAATTCTCCCTTCAAGATCATCTCAACTAACAATGGTGACATTAAGCTTGGGCACTTTTTTCATTCTGAGCATCCATGGCAGCATTCACATGTTTGATACCATCGAAGAAGTACCACACGCCAGCAAAAAGAACCAAAAGTACCGGAATTGAGATCAGCGGATGCCAGGTAAATGCGAAGTAAACCGCAAAACTTTGAATCATCGAAGTTGCCGCAAATGATGAAATGTACAACGAGTTAGCACCCAGTTTGATCCCAACAGACTTAGCAATTTCGGTTAATACCGGTGCCGTTGATGTCCCGCACCAGAGAAGTGAAGCTGTTACTACCAAACCAATGATGATGTTCTTAAGCAAGTTGCCATTCGTCAAAGCTACTACCAACGCTACTCGAAATGGTACAACCGCTAAATCGGCAAATGGCAGAACTTGATTGCCCGGCAATACTAATGCCATGACGATGGTCAATGGAATAATAATTAACGCCGTGGTAATAACATCAGCATTCCCAACGACAACCGCGGCATCCAATCCGATGAACAACTTGCGGCCTTTAAACCGCTTTTCAGACCATTTTTGTGCAGAATCCGAAATTGGCATCAAGCCTTCCATAAACAGCGATGTCATCTTCGGAATTAAGACCAAAACCGCCGCCATTGAAACACCTAATTGCATAATCTTCATCAAATCATATCCGGCAAAAAAGCCAATGGCCATCCCGATTAACAAACCCATAATCATTGAATCGCCAAAGAATCCCAGATACTTCTGTGCGTCACGAATTGAAAACTTGTTCCGGCGCATGAATGGAATCCGATCAAGCAACCAATTTAACGGCCAGGCAATGACTAATGATGACAAAGCTGACACCGTTGGTAATGAAACCCCTGGCATGCCGAAAAACTTCTCCGTCATTGGCTGCGACCAATCAGCAAGTTTAAATGTCACCAATGCCATCATAATTGAAGATCCAACACCAAGCGCTATGTTCTTGGTGACAAAGTAAACCATGACGCCGACAATTGCCATGTGATGATAATTCCAAATATCAACATCAAGCGTATGTGTCCGCTTGATAATCAGCAGCACAATATTGACTGCCAAAATGGCAAAAATCAAAATAGCGATAATCGGTGATGCCCAGGTCACCGCAGCAATTGAGCCCCATCCGACATCCAGTGCTGTCAGATGTGCACCAGTACGCTCAACCATGGCTTTTGCGGCAGGCCCAACGTTGGTCGTCATGAAGTCCAAGATTAACTTGATCCCGGCAAAACCAATGCCAAGGGTTAAGCCGGACTTGAAGGCTTTATCAATGCGCAAGCCAAAAATCATTCCGATAATGGTGATAATAACTGGCAACAGCACCGTGGGACCGGCAGCAATCAGCCAATTAAAGACATTCATTACGATATTCATAGATGGTTATCCCTCCAATTCGGTCAAACAAACTCGACCTTGTTGACGCATCTGCTCACTTATCCTTAACAGCCTCATAAATTTTATCGAGCGTGTCCTGCGCCCCCACACCAGTCAGCAGAGGCAGTCCATGAATATAAGGGACGCCATGCGTTTGTCCTTCAAACTGACCAGTCGTCACCAATAAGTCATAGTTCTCAACCTTACCAGGAACTTCCATTAGCTTAGTCTGAGTGGTTTCAACCTCCACTCCCTTTTCCGCCAAGAACGTTTTGATCTTAGACGCAACCACCGTTGAGGTCGCAATACCATTACCACATGCAACTAAAATATGAGCAGCCATAATTCTTTTCCTCCTAATTTTTATATGAGCGCAGCCAACGAGTGTATGCATGTCGTGAGACCTTGCTCGCAGCTTTCCATGTCATAAAACGCCTTTTTTTACTTAAATATCTTCATTAGTAACTGATATAAAGCATCAGCATCAGTTGCCTCTGCAATCGCATGCCGCAACTGGTCATCCTGAATGACATCCACAATTTTTTGTAACATCTCAACTTGCCCATGCGGCTCGCCGATAGCCATCATGATAATGACATCCACATCGAGTACATTCTTGACATCACCCATATCATGAAACTTAACAGGATGTGCCAAGGTGGCCACCGAAATGGTTGTTTTCTTAACTAGTTGATAATTCGCGTGTGGAATTGCTACAGTCGGTCTCGGTGAAGGTAAGCCGGTTGGATACGCGGCTTCACGATCGAGAATTGCCTGTTTGTAACCTTCCTTAACGTAACCTTGAGCGAGCAAATTATCGGCTATTTGGCTCAGAGCATCGAGATTGTCTGTCGCCTCTAAATGGGGCAGCAATAATTTTTTATCAAGCACTAAATCAACAGCCACAGATCAATGCTCCTTTCTACAGTGAATTCTTAACATCGACAAAGGCTTGTAACGATGCTGCCAAGCCGGCAACATTTCGGTTGGCAAGATCTTCAGCGTTAAACATCTTTGATCCGATACCAAGATAGCTCGTCCCATGGGTCAAAAGGGCTTTCGCATTGTCGATCGAAACCCCTCCAACTGCCATCAGTGGTAATTTTCCAAGTGGTGCCTGAATAGCTTTAAAGAATCCTGACCCGACTGTCGTTGCCGGGAAGACTTTGACAATATCTGCACCTTTTCCAAACATCGTATGAACTTCAGTCGGTGTCATAGCAGCCGGCACGGTGATGACTCCATGCTGTTTGGCATAGGCAAAAATGTCATCCGTAAACTCAATTGGACTTAGCATAAATTTCGCACCTTTAGCAATAGCGTCTTGAGCCTCAGTCAGCTTTGTCACCGTCCCGGCGCCGATCTTAATTCGGTCACCGTACTGCGCATTACCTTCTTCGATAATGTCCAGTGCATGCGGCGTATTCATCGTCACTTCAACACCAAATTGATTTTCAAACCCAGCCATGGCCTGCATAATGGCATCAGCCTGTTCAGGCGTATAACCGCGCATAATAACTGTAAAAGTCGGATACTCTGATAACTCCATAATCTTCCTCCTGAGCGTGAGCCGGTGCATTAATTTTGATAACCAAACTCACATTATTTTCCTTGTTTCTCAAAGCTTATGAACTCGTGCGTAACCTTGCTTCGTACGCTTGCACCACTTCATACGCTTGCTGATTCGTTTTTGATTTTAGTAATTGCTTTAATGTCGGCTCATCAGCAATGAGCTCCGATAACTCCTGAATCGCTCGCAAGTGCTGATCCGTATCCTTAACCGCAATCGGTACGATCATGCGAATGCGAAAACCGTTCGGATACGTCACCGGATGCTTCAGAATGTAAAAAGCAAAGCCGTTACGAAGAACCCCGTTTTCCGGTACAGTATGGGGAATGGCAACCTCGGTACCAATAAAGCTATAGTTATCCGGTGCCGCTGTTTCGTTCATGAGCGTTTGCCGAAACGGCTCGGTAACGTATTTCAATTGTTCCAATGGGCGGATCGCTTGACGCAATGCTGTCTCCCAATCATCGCTTTGACCAATTTGAATCAAACTCGATGCAGTCATGGCTGACAGTTGGGGTTGCTGCGTTTCTGGAAGTGTCTCAACCCCTTGATCAGCCAGAAACCGCCGCAATGCTTGATCCAATCCTTCAGAATCCGTAATCTTGGCATGTTTGCGTACAATCGCAGTTAACGCCGCGATTCCGGTTTGAATATTCTTTACGCCAATATCATTTAAGACGCGATATCGCAGCTGCATTTGCTCATCCTCGCTTAACAGCGGATGAATAATGTATTGACGCGCCGAAGTCTTCAAGGGAACGGTTGTGAAAACCAAGTCGTAATCGCCTGAAAAATGTTCAAATTCACGAGCGGATGTGGCAGACAAAAAGCTGATTTCCGGAAATAGCCGACGCAGGTTCTGAATCATCAGCTTTGAAACAATCAGGCCATTCGTACAAACAACCGCAGCGCGTTCTTTATTGGCATGCAAATCAGCTGACTTTTCCAACTCACCATCAAAGTAAAAGGCGATCAGGTTTCGCTCATCTTCCGGAATCGGCTTACCGGTTAGCTTCTCGAGTGGTGCAACAATGGCATTGATCGTGTCGACCAAAAATTGATGTCGAGGATCAGCCGCCATCACTTGACCAATCCCAATGTCGTGCAGATGCAAACCATAGCGAACGCGGAAGATTGCCGGACGCAAATGAGCAAGTAACCGGTTTACGAAATCTTTTTGGTCATCAATTTTAATAAACGTCTGCTGTTCAAACTTGGAAACCATTGTTCGGATGGCCGCAACCAAGTCAGTATCTGCTACACCAACTTCGCCACGAATCGTGTTCGCAGATAATAGCAACATCACAATCCATTCAGCATCGGAATCACAGACTAACCACTTTTTAGGTATCAGCGGCTTAAGCAATGAAAATTCCTTGGTGTCATTGATCTGATGCACAAAATAGTGGTTGTCTCTTGTCCGCTGTGACAGATTACGCGTGACATTCATCAACACCGCCAACATCAAGAAGCTAAACGATTCATCCGAATAGGTGACATGCCGAACACTTTCAATTTTGTGAATAAAGTGGATCACTTGCTCAGCTGGCACTGTACTTAGTTGTTCGATTGAACCACGACCATCATCATATTTCAGCAACTGAGTTACTAGATAATTCAGCAAATTACGGATGATCTGCTCGGATCCAGCAATGAAATAGCCAGCCTGTCGCGTATACTTAAGCGCCAATTGCCGCCGCTCCAGAAAATGTGCAACTATTTTCAGATCAGCGGAAGTGGTGGTTCGACTAACTCCACTGAAATCATATAAATGCACCAGTGACAACTGTTCATCACTCACGAGTAAATACAGGCAAATGAGTAGCACTCGTTCATCTTCTTCGCGGTAAACATATGGCGCCGCTGTTTCACCGTTTTGCAGATTGAAAAATTCGGCGACTTCGCTTGGTGTCACAAATTCACCTCGAGGAGTACGGGTAATTTTAGGCAATTGACGGTCAACCAGCTCCTGATTGATCTGTGCCAAAGCATAGGTTAGTTGCCGACGTGTAATTTTAAACTGTTTCTCCAAATCACCACTTCTCAAATTAGGATGCCGAATAATTTCTGAAAGGATTTGCAAGTTGCGTTTCTTCACTCAACCCTCACCTCCAGGTTCAATATCAATTGTACGTGTCAATCCGCGACTTGTGGAGGCGCTTTCATGACGGCTTTTGTGCACCCCGCTAGTAATTTACATGTACAAGGTGAACGCTTCATGACACAATGACCGCGCTCATCACTTTTAAATTTTGAAAAAATGTAAAAAAATACCCACAAACAAAATGTCTGTGAGCATTTTCAAATCTGATTGACCCAATTATTCGCTTTTGGTGGCAATTCGTTTGTACAGATCAACCACTTCACCTGCTAGATCTCGAAACGTAATGGCCGTCATGACGTGATCCTGACCATGCACCATCAATAAAGACACGGATTGATGGTGCCCATTTGCCTCATCAGTCAGCATGCTGGTCTGAGCATTATGCGCTTCCGCTAAAAATTGATCTGCTTCTTTAAGCTTGACCGCAGCCTGTTCAAAATCAGCAGCTTTTGCGGCCCTAATTGCCTCAATAGCAGAACTTTTTGCGTTACCACCCGCCATAATGAGTTGCATAACAACAAGTTGTTGCTCTTCATCCATGACACTTTCACCTCCCAATTGACTCAGCTGTCTTAAAATTTTCCCGTCATGACGGCATTAAATCTAACGCTGTTTGTAAGACGCGATCACCTTTCATAAGCCCGTAATCTTGCATATCAATGACCGCAACAGGAATCGTCAAAGACTTTTTAAAATCGCCTTCTAAATAGCGAACTTGTGGCCCTAACAATAAAACATCGGGATGATCCGCTGCCAAGCGATCTTGAGCATCTGCTGCCGATGCGGCAAATATCGCTACTTTAATGCCTGCTTTTTCCGCTGCATCTGCCATTTTCTTGACCAACATGCTTGTAGACATCCCCGCCGCGCAAACTAGCATGATCGTTTTATCTTTTTTTGCCATGATTAAAGTCCTTTCTTCTATCTACCTTTGTTGCCCGACTGCATTGCAAGCTCGGGCACGTGCCCGGTTGACGAAACTTTTTGAAACCAGTAACCCGATTTCTTAAGTGATTTGGTTTGAGTGCGCAAATCATTGCGAATCAGACCGTAACGATTTTTATATGCATTTAGCCACGACCAACAATCAATGCCGGTCCATGAAAAGTAACCGTGACAATTAGCGCCTTTTGCAATTGCCCGATTCAAGAATTGAAGGTGCTCAGTCATAAATCGAATACGGTAGTCGTCTTGTATGACGCCACCTTTCAAGAAACGAGTTTCATCGGCCACACCAATGCCGTTTTCCGCCACAAACCAAGGTATATTGTCATAGCGCTCTTTTATATTCATTGCAATATCGTACAGTGCAGAAGGATAAATCTCCCACCCCTTATCCAAGTTCATCTTTCTACCTGGCAATTCGTAATGATCAAAATAAATATCAGGCAACCATGGCTGCAGGCTCTCAGGATCAATTGCTGGCGCTTGAACGCGAAAAGGATGGTAATAATTGACGCCAAGTACGTCAATGCGGTTAGCCGAAATGATATCTAGTTCATCTGGTGTTGCATCCCATAAAACGCCGTCCCGCTCAAGTCGGTCAACAAGTTCTTGAGGAAAATAACCATGAATCGCTGGCTCCATATAAAGATCATTGGCCCACAACTCGGCAAAGTGGGCAGCTGCCCGATCATTATCTGCTTGTGACGCAGGATAAACAGGCGTCAAATTAATAATGGTGCCAATGGTGCCCTTAGGATTACGATTAAGCTTTCTAAATACAGCAATGGCCTTAGCACTAGCTAGGTTCAGATTATAGGCCACCTGTACTGCCGCCTTTCCATCAACAATATTTGGATAGTGAAATTGATATAAATATTGGCCATCAACGATTACTTTAGGCTCATTGAATGTAAACCAGTGCGTGACTTGATCACTAAAGAGTTCAAAACAGCGTGCAGCAAATTTTTCGTAAAGTTCAACAACGTGTTTGGATTGCCAACCGCCATATTGGTGCTGTAGGACAACCGGTAAATCGAAATGATGTAAATTAACATACGGTGTGATGCCAAGATCATGCATTGCAGCAAACACACGCCGATAGTAATCCGCACCTGACTGATCCACAGTCGCCTCTTCCAAGTCGTCAATCAATCTTGTCCACTGAATAGAAATCCGTAATGCCTGAACGCCAGCACGTTTTAACAGTTTCAGGTCAGCAATATAATCGTTATAAAAATTCGATGCTACATCCGGTCCAACATTATGATGAAAATCCTGAGGGCGGGTATGGTAATGATAGTCAAAAATGTTTTCATGTTTTTTATGAAAAGTTCCTTCTGCCTGCGGGCCACTTGTAGCTGCTCCCCAGACAAAATCAGCATTAAATTGGATGATAACTCCCCTTCTTTCTCCGCGTCTCTGCTTAATCACCATTTCTCAGGCTAAATTGCTCGAAGTTAATGGCTGCTCCGTATAAATTGGCATCTGCTTGAAAGCTAGCAATTCGAATTTGCGGTCGTAATGGTGCAATCCCAACGTGAGCCATGACAGAATCAAGTGCTTGCTCTAAATCTGTCAGTAAAGCTGGGTTTTGTGACACGCCGCCACCAATGATGAAGCACTCCGGATCAAGACTATATTGCAAATTAAAAATCGTGGTTGCGACAACCTGCAACATATCTTGAATTGCTTTTTTGGCAGAGACGTTGCCGTGTTGTGCTAATTCATATAACCCTTTACCATCTAACTTTGTCCCATTTATACGGTTGTATCGTGCCACAGCGTTTACCACTGTACCAAGATGACTAACAGTGTCAGCTTCACCGTGTAACATGTATCCAAATTCGCCACCCAAAAGATGTTGACCATGCCGAACTTGCCGATTCAATACAACAGCGCCGCCAACGCCCGTACCGAGCACTATAAAAACAGCATCTCGCACATCCCGGGCTGCACCAGCATGTACTTCCGCAAGTGCTGCACAATTAGCATCATTTTCAATGGCAACCGGTAATTCAAAACGATTATTTAGTTCTGCTACAATCGGGAAATTATGAATGTACGGAACTGCGCTGGCTCCGCGAATAATCCCAGTAATTTGATCAACCATACCGGGACTGCTAATGGCAACGCCAGTAATATCACCTACTGCACGCAATTGTACGATCTTCTTTTGCAGCAGCTTGTAAAATTCTGGCAATGTCTTCGGAGTCGATGCATTTGTTCGAAATGAAACGCCTGTTACCGAATCGTATTGTCCAAACTTAATGCTCGTTCCGCCAATATCAATCAATGCTAGGCTCATGGTTTCACTTCCCTTTTCTGCCACTGAATAACATCAAGCGCCAGCTGACAAAAAGTCATGTTTGACCATGAAAACCAAGTTCGCGTATATTGCCTTGAATCATCTTGATGCACGCCTTCATGACACTGCCCAGTATCCCCAGTAGTTGCAGCTATTAATGCTAGTTTGTCTTGTTTGATTGAATCTGCTGTTGCTACTAATCCTTCCATGGCTACGGCGATCGGCCAAACATACTGTGGTGGTGTATGTTCACTGCCAATTCCTTGTAACACGCTGCCTTTATAGAAGTATGGATTTTGCATACTAAGCACAAACGACTTTGTTGCTATATAAAGCGGATCTTCAGCACTCACCGCTCCCAAAAAAGGCAGGCTCAATAAACTAGGCACATTGGCATCATCCATGAAACAAGCGTGACCAAGACCATCAACCTCGTAAGTAAATCCCTGTTCACCACTAGGCAATGTTTGAATACCATACTCAGTAATTCCTTGGCCTATAGCTGCCACCAGCGTCTTTACGCGAACCGCTAGTGCTTGTTGATTCTCTGGAATATAAGGTAATAATGAAGTTAAAACTGTTTTGGCTAACAAGTTAGCCGGAATGTGATAGCCATATTCACATCGATTATCACTTGGTCGAAAACCATCCCAAATTAAACCCGTCACCGCTACGGGACTGCCATAACCTTGATAAGGCAATGTGTCGTTACTAGCTGTATTGGGACGGCGGAAAAAGTATGGTGAATGTTCATGATGCTGTTCCTGCTCAAAAACATCGACAATTACCGCTAAAGTTGTCCAAAAATCGGTATCAAAAATTGTCGCATCACCAGTCTCCGCAAACAGACGCAACGCTAGTAGTAAAGGAGCACAAAGGGTATCAATCTCAAACTTACGCTCCCAAACTTGCGGCGAAACTTGTATATTGGTTTCATCCGCATCACACCAGTGGGCGCCACTGATCGTTTCATTAAAGGCATTTGCGTATGGATCCAGTTGAATAAAGTCTAGTTCGCGGCGAAGCACACCTTTTAAAATGACTTCCAGATCGGGGATAGCTTTGACAAGCTGAACATAAGGTAATACCTGAAAAGTCGCATCCCGCAACCACATCGCCGGAATATCGCCCGTTGCAACAAAATAAGTGCCATCGGGTTGGAGACTTGTCGCTTTTATTAATGCGTCTGGCAACAGCGCCCGGAACATTCTTTGTGCATTCAAATCTGCTAATGGATGAGCATCAACAAAATCAGTTAATGCTGTTGCCAACTTTGCTTTTTCTATCGTCATGATCATCCTTTCGAAGCTGCAACGTCATTATTAAGCGGGTAAATACCGTATGTACGTATTTCTCCAGCCTTGAATGGCGTAAGTTGATAGTGTGAGACACTGGTTGCGACAGTTTCCTTGGTTTCGTGATTAAAGGTTAGTAGCCGAACACTGGCTAGCCAAGCAAACTCAAATACTCCGGGGTCTTCACACGAATCTGATGTGGGATTATAAACCCGCACGAGATAACCAGTCTGGTCTGAAGTTGCAGTTACACTGGATATAACTAGGTCACGCGTGTTCAGCTGAAGTGACGGCTGGTGTTCTAAAGCAGTCTGATTAGCATTTATCGGGAAATATTGTAGCGGTGTTGTAAAGCGATTAAGTGTCTGCTTTTGATAGCTTAGATCTCCTATCGCTAAAGCCTGCACGCGTTGTTGTATCTCAGCCGGATTGAACTGTTCATCAAGGCAAATACCGCCCTCCAGTTGTTGCCTTCCCAACAACTGGCTATCAGGTGTTGGCACGTACCGCGTCTGTAAACCTGAGGCATCACCCGGACGGCGTTTCAAATCCGGACGGCCAAGATAACCGACACTTCGAAACATCGTGACAGCTAGTTGTTCAAAATGTTGCCCAATAAGCTGACATTCTTTCTCACCAAGACCAAGAAATGTCCAGCTAGTGATTGGATCGTGGGTATTTGCAAAATGAATCATTGGCCGCAAACCAGTGGGCTCTTCATGATAACCGATTGCTTGCCAGTCATTCAGGTGTGGATCAACAACCGGACGTTTAGCGACTCCAAACGGCGTGTCGGCAAAACTATACTGTGCATGTACTGGCGTCGTTAAAATCAGTCGTAGGCGATGATCAAGGATATTATTATCAACCGTTAATTTAAAATGAATAACCGGATCATTTGCTAACAATTTCAATTCAAGCGTATAAGGTAGGATGACATTTGTTTTTTTTGCGGCGCGCGCTGAAAGGTCTTTTGGTAGGTGCCAACCTCCTTTGAAACTCAATTCACTGACTAACTTTCCCTGATGGCCTGTCACTTCAGCCTCTTCAAGTGTTAAGTTGATGAGCCAATCTTGATATGCTGGCGAGTAATCATACGTGTCGCCTTCATCGCCACCATCATCAAAATGAATCGGGTTGACGAAAGACTGCCCTGTTCGATTGTCCGTCAATTTGAGCTCACCGTTCGTAAAACTCAGTGTGTAGTACTCATTGCGAATGGTTGTACTGTCTGACCTTAATGGAACCGCTTGTTGTGCAGATTCTAATGTAAATCCAACCCAGTCCATGGCTTTCATCACTAATGGCACTGCAATAGTTGTCTGGTAGTAAATCATCGGCTTTTCTTGTGTTTTGTCACGACGCAAAACCGCATCATCAACTTGAACTTGCCGCAATACTTCATAAGTAACCGGCAGACCGTGCTCATCTTTAAGAGCAAAGTACTTGTCACGGGTGGCAACTGTTATCTGACCTGTTCGAGTAACTGATTGTATGGTTGGATTCCAAAAGAAAACATTGAGTGACGGCGCTGAACTACTTGCTAATTTGCGTAAGAGATAATCGCGTAAGGACGTTGCCAGTTGTAACGCATTGTTACCACGCTGGTAAATATCACGATTTGTCACATCGGAATTACATCCGCCGGAACTATCATGCGCTTGGCCACGAGCAATTGTCTTCCAAACCTGTTCTACCAGCCCGCTTTGTGCTTTAATACCTTGATGTGCAGCAATGACCATCAGCGGCTCAACCACATCTACCATAAGATGTTCAAGCCGATCATAAAGCCGTTTTAAATCTGCTCGCGATGAGTAGATACCTCGGTGAATTTTAGAAGCTGAGGGATCGATAAACTCCCCTTGATACGTAGGCAACTCCTTATTTTTTGCCAATGATGCGAAGAAGTCCGGGTAATTATCTTCAACTAACTCAAATGAATCTTCGTGATCGTTTGCCAATGCGATTCGTTCTTTCAAGTTAAAATCAACAGCTCGCTGATCACCACCGACCGGAAGTACTAAGTCATGTGACTTGGTGTCCGTTGCAATTCGTTGTAAAAGAGTTGTGACATCATCATTTTCAATTAGTTCAACTCCGGCATAGTAACCATTTTTAATGTTTGCCGCTAATACCTTTGAACCATCCTCAGCTGTCCAATAAAAGTAACGTGCATCCTTCTCGTGAGGCATACCGCGCCAAAAAACAGTTGCGGTGATGTCAAACCCCGAATAGATCTTGGGCATATCTTTTCCCTGCCCAAAAGAGTCCGGTAAATACCCAACTTTCATGGCCCCGCCTAAATCCGCAGCTAATTTATGTCCCAACTGTAAATTGCGAACAATCGACTCACCACTTGTCACCATCTCATCAATCTGGGTATACCATGGACCGATAAAAAGTCGTCGAGCTTGAACAAATTGACGGATCTCATCCCGCTTATCAGGATTCGTTTGTAGGTAATCATCGATAATCGCCATTTGTCCATCAAGAAGATAAGCGTCCAGCTGGTTATTAGTAAGAGCTTGCAATACCTCTTCCATATGATAAGCAAATTGAACCCTTGCATGCTGACGTGTGAAGTACCATTCAAAATCCCAATGGGTATGGGCTATAACGTGAACTCTTTGCATTTATTAAACTTCCTTTTTTCGTCACAATTTACTTATACTGTTTATGCCGCAGACGCCATTTGACGCTCATTGCGTTGATTCATGATAACGAATGGCGCATATAACAGGACATCAAATATAACCAAGACAAGTGCAAGAATGACTGGACTCGTATGCAATCCGCCTAAAATCCATGTGCTAAAGAAAATTGGTTCGTTACCAGAATTCAAGACCACCAGTGGAACCACCCAGCCGATAGAGGTCACAACGTATGCAACGACTGCATTGAACAGAGGGACAACGATCCAGGGAATCAACATAATCGGATTTAAAACAATCGGTAAACCGAAGATAACCGGTTCATTAATTCCAAAACATCCGGGCACTAATGCTAATTTCGCTACTTCTCGCTCTTTTTCACCTTTTTTTGCAAAAATCAACATGGCAATGATTAGTCCAAATGTCGCGCCCGAACCACCGATCATGGCATAAACATTGGTCATTGTATTCGGCGAAATAGTGATGTCAGCAAAACTTTTGGTTTCAGCAAACTTAGCAACATTTTGTAGAAATAGTGGTAACCAGAACGCAGACACGACACCCCAGACAATGTTGAAGCCATGCAATCCAAGGAACCAAAGAATCTGCTCTAACAAAATCACCACGATAATTGCTGGTAAGCCTGTCCCCACGGTTAATAGCGGTTTAATGATAACTGTAGCAATCAGTTGAATTAAACTTGCATAACCCATCGCTTGCAGCCCAATTCGTGCAAGCCCAAACAACAGCAGCACTTCCGCCATTGGAATCAAGGCAAAGAATGAATCAAACACATTCTGTGGAACACTCCCTGGCATCTTGATCGTAAACTTTGAGCGACTGAAAGCGGCAAACATTGCCACGGCCAGCATGCCGACAATTAATCCAGTAAACATACCTTCGTAACTGAAAAATGATGATGCAAAGCCTTCAATGATCTTGGCTTTTGGATCAGCAAAGTTAACATTGTTAGGCACCATCACGAAATAAGCAGAAAATGCCAACAGCGTTGCGATAATAATGTTCATATTTTTGTTTTCGTCGCGCTGTTTCAATTCCACCGCATAGGAATAAGCGCTGGATATAACGACGATTAAACCAACGATCCCTAATGTTGCTGTTCCCAGATAACCAAACAAGTTACTGATGCTTGTTAACCAGCCCCAATGCAAATGTTGCGCTTTAATTAAGGCATCCAGCTGCATCTTAATCAAATTGGAAAATGAGCCGATAACCGTAAACGGAATCGTTCGCACAAAAGCATTTTTGACCGCTTGTAGGATCGTGTTGTTCTGCACCCACATTGATGCCTTGAGCAACGGTTCCTGTATTTTATCCACGTTGAACTTCATGGTAAGTCACCCCTATGTCAATTTTGTTTAAACCAACTTCTTGTAATAATGTCAGTTTAAATGCGCTTTCATATTTTGTAAAGACTTATTTTTAAGTTATATATACAAATATTTCAAATTAAAAATATATTTATATACAAATAATTTAATTTTCGAATGAATGACCTACCAAATAATCCACTTGTGTTATAATGTTTGAACCATGAATTTAATTGAGGTGAAACCGTTGTATCTATACTGGGAAGTCTATTCTGACATAAAAAAAGATATTCTGACGAATCATTATCGAGCAGGCAAACCATTACCAACTCAAGAAACGCTTGCCAAGACTTACCAAACTAGTCGCTTAACGATCAAAAAAGCACTGCGAATTCTTCAGGACGAAGGTTTAATTTATAGCAAACAGGGATCGGGCAGCTATGTTCGCGCACGAGCGACTGATGATGATAAAGAACTCTTACCACTCGATGCCCCTATTGGCGTCACCTACTCGCATCGAGATCAAAAAATCACGAGCAAACTGCTTTATTTTGACGCTCGCCTTCCTAATGAAACCGAACAAAAAAATCTGGTAATCAAGGGGAACGAGCCAATTTATGACATCAAGCGCGTTCGCCTTGTAAACGGACATTACTACAGCCTTGAACACACGACTATGCCTACCCATATCGCGCCTTTGGACCGGAAAATTCTCAAAGGCTCCATTTATGATTATCTTGGCAGTATTGGGATTCAATTAACTGATGCTCGCCGGGTTTTATATGCAACAGAGGCAGACAAAGAAACCGCCGATGCGCTACACATCAAGCAAGGAAGCCCGGTTTTAGTCATTGAACAAACCGCTTACGATCAAAAGGGTCACGCTTTTGAATATTCGGTCTCGTCTTTTATCCGCGACCACTCTCGATTTGTTTTGAATGTTCATCGACGGTCACCGGACATGCCACATTAACAGCGCCGGACTTGCTACGCTGGCAAAAAAAATCGGCACTTGAGATTAACTCTCGACGCACCGATTATTCATAACCTTTTTCACTATCGTCTCTTCGATAGTGAGTTTTTTTATTTCAATACACGCGACAGAAATACGATCCTTTAGCCATGTAACACATAAGCTATCTATCATCATTATTTGTCTTATTCAATTTAAAATTCACATGATACGAGTCTTATATTTAAGCAAGGAGTTCAACGCCTGCATCTGCTAATTCTCTCCCTATACCCATCCCAGGATCTTCATCTGTGATAACAGCTTCAAGCGACTGCTCACTGCACAACTGATAATAACTTTTTACGCCAAACTTGGAATGATCGCATAATAGAATGGTTTTTTCGGCTCGTTGCATCATCGCTCGCTTGACGCTTGATTGCTCCTGGCTAGACATAAATACACCGTGATCAGCCAAGCCAACGCATGACATAAAAAATAGATTTGCTCGAAAATTACTTAAAAACGCAATTGAATCGTCACCCAAAATAGACCCAGATCCATTCCGCAAGCGTCCTCCTGTTAAAAAGGTCTTGATAGATGGCAAACCGTCTAATGCAACGGCAATCCGCAAACCATTTGTAATGACTATAACATGATTCAATTTTGCTAAATAGGGAGCTAGAAAGGATGCCGTTGAACTAGAATCGATGAAGATGGCTTGATTATCACTCAAAAAGATACTAGCCGTTGCAGCAATTTGCCTTTTTTCTTGTTCTCTTTCTTGTCCGCGGAATAAATAAGGCAATTCAAGATTGTCTGGCTTAACCAGTTCTACATATCCAAAGCCACGCCGCACTTTATCCATCTTTTCTAATTCAATCAAATCACGACGTAACGTTGAACTGCTTACATATAATTCTTGTTCTAATTCTGATGTTCCCATCCGCTTCTTGTGCTGCAAGACGGAAATGATCCTGTTTAATCGCTCGTTTTTAAACAAACTAATCCCCCCTCTTATAATTCAACAACATTCTAGCGGCGATCGTAAGCGCTTGCAAGAATGACGCATTATGAAGAATTGTGGCGCTTTTCCATCGCATAATCAGACCATTAGTCAACATCAGTGACAACCGTCAATATATCAATCTTTTCAAGCTATAATGACACTATCCAATACGGAAGGAAGTCATGAACGATGGAAATGATGTTTCAGGCCGAACGTACTGATCTTGCCCATACAGTGCAAGTAATGTTCGATCGTAAAGATACCAATGTTGCTGGCGGAAATATGTCAATTAAAGTTTTTGATGAGAATGAGCATCCCTATATCCTAATCACACCCACTTTTATGTCTGAAACCTATTACGCTGAATTGCATCCTGCACAGATCTTAGTTGTTGATGCAATCACCGGTCAGAAAATTGATGGTGTCGGCGATGTAACCCGAGAAATTAATATGCATGAAAAGGCTTACGCGACTCATCCGGGTATTCGCTGTGTTTATCATTCGCATGCTGAAGAATCTATGTTTTGGGCAACAGCCGGACTCGATATGCCCAATGTGACCGAAGCAACCAGAGAACTCGGACGTATAAGGGTTCTCCCCTTTGCACCAGCAACTTCAATGGCATTGGCTAATATCGTACATGATGCTCTGCTTGAAATTGGTGACAAGGCTATGGAGAATGTCTTTTTACTTGATAGTCATGGTATTGTGATTACGAGTACTGACTTGCATATTGCCGTTAGAATCATGGAAACACTTGAATGGAATGCTAGAATTGCCTATCAACAAGCAATTTTCATTAAATTAGGCTTGCTTGACGATTTTCACTCTTGTGGCGGCAATTACAAAGATCCTTACAAAGAGGTTCCGCCAATTGCGGTCCCTGGTACTCCGATTAAGTCAAAACAAGTACCTTTACCTTCCAATCCAACAAGACCTGTCAGCGAAATGCAGTTAGGTGAAGTAGAGTAGCTGACATTTATCTTCTTAGAAATGACGATCAGAGATTAACCTTAAAAAAAGCAGCAATGAGGCTGCTTTTTTTCATTCAACTGCTAAAGCTTTGATCCATACGAAGAACATGCTAATGACGTCCAAGTTTAGAAGGATCGTTGAATTTTTTAAAAACCGTTTCACGAAAATCACTTTCTCACGGACTTATCTTTTCACATAAATCAACGGCTTCTTATTATGCATACATAAAATCAGCACTAGGAAAATCGATCTCCTAGTGCTGACTTTCGTTTGTTTTGCGCTTGCTTCTTCTCAGTTGATCAACTAATAACACCCTTCTTAAGAATCAAGTTCCCATATAGGGCCTGATCGTCGGTTTGTACAATTGCAAAGCATTGTTTGGAATGTTCATAAAACTCAAATCGTTCTAAAGACTTGAACTGATAGTCTGAGAATGACTTAGCTATCTCTGTTCGATATTGATGCCAGACTGGCGGTTCACCATTAGGCACATGTTCATCGCCAGGAACTACCTCCTGAACAATTGCTTGATAATCCGCGTATGAATCTAATGGCATCAAGACTAAAATATCTTGCAAGAGGTCTAAAACTGTCAGGCCATCTGCTCGAATAACGTGATCATGGTTGGTATTAGCAGGATAGTTGGCATCCGCTAACAGAATTTCGTCGCCATGCCCCATCTCCATCAGTGTTTTAACTAGTTCTGGAGATAATCTCTTAGGAATATTCTTTAACACTTACTCACGCTCCTATACTTGCTTGGTCTCCCAATAGTGTTCAATGTCTTCCAATGTTCTGCCTTTGGTCTCTAGGACATTCTTATGAATATAGAAAACGGCCAGCGCAGACAAAGCGGCAAAAATATAGAAAACGTTAATTCCTAAAGCCTCTAGCAACATTGGGAAAATCAAAGAAAGAATGCCATTAAAGAGGTACTGTGTGAAAGTGATAACCCCCATACCAAGTGCCCTTGCCTTAAGTGGCAAAATTTCCGGTACATAGGACCAAAAGACCGGTCCCAATCCAAAACCAAATGCAAAGACATAAACGAAAATAGCGACAATCGCGATCGTTGCATTGTCAGACCATATACATAAAGCAATAGCTGGTGGAACTTGACCACCAAGACTTATTTCTAACAGCTTTTTTCGACCGAGGCGGTCAATAAATGGCAGCGATAAAAAGGTGGAAACAACCAACGCACCACCAACAGCGAAGTCAGCGAGAATGCTAGCATTAGCCATTCCTAAGTTATGGAAGATTTCCGGTGCGTAATAAACAGCTGCATTGATCCCCGTAAATACCTGAAAGAAGGTTAGAACAAACAGCAAAATCATAACCGGTCTAAAAGTGCCAAACAATTCGCGCAACCCAGCCTCTTGCGATTTCAAGCTATCTTGAATATCTGTGATTTCTGACTCAATCTCGTCATCGGTTATCCGCACGCGCTTGAGCACTCTTCGCGCTTTTTCAACTTGATTATCACGAATTAACCATCGAGGACTTTGCGGCGACAATATCATACCAACAGCAAAGACCGCAGCTGGTATGGCCCCAAGTCCAAGCGTCCATCGCCAGTTGTCAGCCGGTAGGTTATAGGCCCCGACAGCATAAGCCATTAAAATCCCGATATTAACACTCAACTGGTACAGCGAAGACATTAAGCCACGGATATGAGCCGGCGCTAATTCAGAAAGATAAATCAACCCGTACATGTTGGCAATGCCAGCTGCAACACCTAATATGAACCGAGCTACCATCAACATCATCGTGTCAGCCGACAAAGCACTAAAAATGCTACCGCCAATGAAGATAAAACCGCCAAGTATTAAAACGTTTCGCCGCTCTATCTTCTTTTCCATAGCTGTAAAGACAACAATTGATGGAAGTGCACCAAATAGTAAGAACGAAACAACTAATCCTTTTTCTGCTGAGTTTAAGCCAAAAGCGGTTGTTATGGATGGCAAGGCAAGTGAGATCGCCCCTGAGTCGTAACCATACAATAATCCCGCAAATCCGCCAAGAATGGCAAAAAGATAAACAATCGGTTTCGTTGCTGGCTGTAATAACGGTTTCTTAGAATCCATCCCCAATCACCCCATCTCGATCTTCGGTTCCAGCAGCAAATCTAAGTCCTGTTCTTGCTTAAGAAGCATTTCAAATTTCTTGAGCCGGTTCTCAAACGACTCAACTCGGCTTGGCCGGTAAGTCTTGCCCGCGTAAGAGTGATTCATAATGTTGACAACGTGATCCGGGGTCGTTTGTTTCAAAACCAGTAATTGCGAAACGATATTTCCCAAAACACTTGCCTCAACAGGCCCAGCTACAACCGGCAGCTGGGTCAAATCGGCTGTTAATTGGACTAACAACTGATTTTGAATACCGCCACCAAAAATATGAACAACTTTGACTGGCTCTCCGGTTACTTTTTGCAAATCATGGATCGTCTTTCTATAGACCATCGCAAGGCTTTCCAAAACCACTCTTACTAATTGGCCACGATTTTTAGGCAGCTGTTGGCCGGTTTGCTCCAAGAACAGCTTTATCTTTTCTTCCATTCGACCCGGCTCAGCAAATAATGGATGATTAGGGTCGATATAACTATTAATGGACGCAGCAGCCTTAGCTTCAGCCGTCATCTTGTCAAAATCAATCATCATGCCCTTATAGGACCATTCACGTTGGAGTTCTTGTATGATCCAGAGCCCTGTCACATTCTTCAAAAGTCGGTTTGTTCCGTCAAAACATCCTTCATTAGTTAGTCCTGCATCTGCAGCATCCATAGTCACAACTGGATCTGTTGTCTGTCGTCCGATGATCGACCATGTTCCACAGCTAATAAAGGCAGCCCGTTGTCGATCTTTTTCTTCGATTGGCAAAGCTAATAACGCTGCCGCAGTGTCATGACCAACACCATTAATCATCTGTATCGTAGAATCTAACTGTAGTTCTGCGATAATGTTTGGTTGCAAAGGGCCAAGAACATCTCCTCCAACCGTTAAGTCACCAAACCACTGTTTTGGTATCCCCAACGATTTTAGTAACTCAGTGTTCCAGTCGCGGCTCTGCGCATCGAGAAGGCCACTTGTGCTGGCTATTGTAAATTCACTTTGTTTAACACCGGTAAAGAAATAGCCAATCAGGTTAGGCATCATCAAAAATGTAGTGCCTTCCGTCAGTAGAAAAGGATACCGTCTAATGTCGGCGAATAGTTGAATATTGGTATTGATAAGATCCGGCTGGTTTCCCGTAGTTAGAAATAGCTTTACCGGGCTAACACGTTGATAGAATTTTTCTTTTACCTCTGTTGTTCTCGTATCTCGATAACTGTGCGGTGCAAACAGTAACTCGTCATGGTGACTCAAAAGTCCATAATCAACGCCCCAAGTATCGACACTAAAGCTGTCAATTTGCTTCAAGTCACGTTGCGCTATCGTTAATCCGTATTTAATTTCCTGAAAAATTTTCAGGTAATCCCAATATAGATGGTGGTTGACATTAACTGGTTGATTAGAAAATCTAAACTGTTCCTTCAATAAAACTCGCTTACCATCAAACTGGCCGGAAATGAGTCGTCCAGAACTCGCACCTAAATCAACTGCAATTAAGTTTCTTATATCCATCCTCATCACTCATTTCCAAGACTATCGATACAATGGACCGAAGTTTTTGCATGCATTGAAGTCTGCCGCTTCTAGATTTTCCGTGCCCAGTGATGCCCATGCTCGCGGACGGAAAATACTGGATTCCGGCACATTATGCATGTTAACTGGAATTCGTAAAATCGAAGCCAACGTTATTAAGTCTGCACCAATATGACCGTAACTAATTGCACCGTGATTAGCTCCCCAGTTATCCATCACATCATAGACAGTCTTAAACGCGCCATGTCCCGTCAAAATTGGAACAAAGAATGTTGACGGCCAACCCGGATCTGTTCGCTTGTTGATGATGTCAAACACATTTTCAGGAAGATCTACCGCAAAACCCTCTGCAATCTGTAATTCTGGACCGACACCTTTGACAAGATTAATCCGGCTCATGGTAACAGGCATCCCTTGTTCTCCACCACGTGTTACATAGTTAGAAGAAAAACCACCGCCACGGAAGTAACCAATATTTGCTGGGATCCACCGCGTGTGTGTTAAATTAGCCTGCGCTTCTTGTTCGGATAATTCGTAAAAAGGTTTAATAGCCGGTTCGCCATTGATCGTCTCTCGGCCTGTCGCATCAAGTGTTTGGGCTCCAGAATTCGATAGATGCAGGAACCCATGCTTAGCCAATCCCTCAAGTTTAGTGCCTGTCACTCGTTCAACAGCTTCAGGGCTCCAATATGTCCGCACATCAGCAAAGATTTGCGGCGTGTTGGTTAGTAAATAATTGAATAACATTGAAGCACCATTCAACGAGTCATTTTCAGTAGCAAATACGTGCGGTTGATGAATGCCATTCCAATCATACTGAGAGTTCATGAAGGCTTCCATGTAATCGCCATTAGGAAAATGATCTGTCCATTGTCGTTGCCCCTGGAATCCTGCAGCAATTGCATTATGACCTTCCGCTTCTTCTTTAAAACCAAGGTCTGCTAATTTTTCGTTACCATCCATCAGATCACGAGCAATGATGGTCATTTTGATACAGTTAGCCAATTGTTCATGCTTCTCTTCATCAGTGAACTTGTTAGGATCTTTTTCGTTATAAATATCCGGGCCGATTGGTGTATTCTTTTCTGCCCACGCCATTGCTTTTTTGAACTCTTCTTGATCATAAATGCCTTCGTCCCAACGACGAACTATTTCTGACATATCGACGTATTCATTCCGCATCCCTAGATATTCTTGGAAAAAGTCTGGATCTACCGTTGACCCTGCAATTCCCATCGCTACGCCGCCAATCGAAAGATAACTCTTATTTCGCATCAAACCCGCTGCCAATGCTCCTTTAGCAAACCGGATAATTTTTGTTTTTACATCTTCAGGGATTGTGGTGTCATCAGCATCTTGTACATCATGCCCGTAAATACCGAAAGCTGGAATTCCCTTTTGCGTGTGAGCTGCCAAGACGGCTGCGAGATAAACCGCCCCAGGACGCTCTGTACCATTGAATCCCCAAATAGCATGAGGTAGATCCGCCGACATATCCATCGTTTCACTGCCATAGCACCAACAAGGTGTAACTGTGATGGTTCCACAAATTCCGGCGCGATCAAATTTTTCCTTAGACATTGCTGCTTCTTTAACACCGCCAATGGTTGAATCAGAAATAACGGTCTGAACAGGTGAACCATCTGGATATTTAAGGGTTGATTCTAAAAGCTTGGCAACTGAATGGGCCATGTTCATAGTCTGTTCTTCTAATGATTCACGAATACCACGCCGGCGTCCATCAATCGTCGGACGAATACCAATTTTAGGAAATGTCACGTTTGTCATTTATTCTGCCTCCAAGTTTGATATCTACCAAATCTAACAATAATTTGTTCATCAGCTGACTACGGCTATAATAATAAGCGCTTTCATTCAACGCGCCAATAGATTGCACGATTAACGGCTTTTCTTCAAAAAAGGTCGTCAATTTTCTTCACAGTTCATCAAGCTTATTAGCCCAGACACATAAAAGTTCCTATACCACCTCATCGGCGAAACCATGTATAGCTTTCTTCCCCCGTCTCTTATTTTTAATGCTTTCATCCAACCCAAAAAGCCCACCAATTGCCTTCAACAATCAGTGGGCTCTTTAGAGTGTGTTTAGGAGGTATCCTACCATGAGCAGATAACGTTACACCTTTAGCGTTACCTGACTGATAAGTGAATCACCGTGAAGAAAGGCTGGGTTAGGCGTTAAGTCAAACCGTTTGGCCAGTTGTTCCAGATTTTCATCCGTGATTTCGTTGATGATGCGGCCGCCTTGAGCCTGAATAGCGGTGTAAATTGTCGCCGCTTTTTCAGCGGTTTCAATTAAGCCATACGTTTCATCAATGGAATCGCCGGCGCCGAAAATTCCGTGTTGCGGCCACATGACGATTCGGAAGTCGGCCATTTTTTGGGCGGTTGCCTGACCGATTTCGTTGGTGCCTGGGGTCATATATGGCAAGACGCCGATGCCTTCGGGGAAGACCACAATGGATTCAGCCTGCATCTTCCACAAAATGCGGGAAAAGAGCTTCTCTTCCAGCGGCAGCGTAAAGGACATGGCAACCAGATTGGTAGGATGGCAGTGCATCACCACGCGCTGATTTGGATCCTGCTTTAGCCGTTGAATGTGGGTCATCAGATGGGATGGAAATTCGCTGGTCGGTTGTCCGCCATCATTGAAGCCCCATAGTAGGTCAACACTATGGCCGTCTTTGGCAATTTGCACTAAGCCGGTGTCGCGGGTCGGAAAATCCTTGACATTCTTGAAGTAGCGCCCGGTTCCGGTGACCAGAAAATACTGGCCAGCCAGTTCACTGGCATCGAACTTAATTGGCAAGTTGCGTTTGACTTCATGCACATCGCCATAAGGGGCAATTTCAGCAGCCGTTAACCGGTAGCTGACATTACCGCCATTGCGTTCATCCCAGCCATGTTGATAAAGGTTCCAGGTGACTTTGCGCATTTGTGCCACATACGGTGACTCGACAAAGCTCTGGGTATATTCGGGATTCAGAAATTGTTTCTTGTTATCCATTAGGCGTTTTCCTTTCAGAATTGACGAATTAGTGGACCAACTTGGCATCGCGTTTGAATTGAACGTCTTTTTCATACTGGTGAATGTTGTTCATCCAGTCGAAGCCGACCGGGGTGTTGTGATCCTGGCAGAACTTGTCCCAAACAGCGCCGAATGGGAATGACTTCAATTCTTCGGTTTCAATTAAGCGGGTGGTGAAGTCGGCGTTGAGTTCGTCTTTCTTCAACTGGTCAATCGGTGCCAGCATTGCCTGCAGCAAGCTCTTTTGGGTGGCCCGGGCACCTACGACCCAAGCTGCGACCCGATTGATGGTGGCGTCAAAGAAGTCAAGGCCGATGTGCGTGCGATCAAGATAACCGTCCCGAACCAGTGACCGGGTAATCCGAATCAGCGCATCGTCCATGATGACAACGTGGTCAGAGTCCCAACGAACCGGACGGGAAACATGCATGAACAAACCTTTGCCAAATGGGAAGAAGGCGCTGAACTTGTCGGAAACATCTTCAGTTGGGTGGAAGTGTCCGGCGTCAATTGTCCATAACTTGTTTCGACTGATCGCATAGTTTTGATAGAACTCGTGGGAACCAGTGGTGTAGGATTCTATTCCGGTACCAAACAGTTTACCTTCGAAGGATTCGATAGTGTTCTTTTCTGGCAGCGGATCTTTGATGATTTCGTCCAAGGCTTTGAGCAAGCGCAGCCGTGGGGTCTTTTTGTCAATTGGGTTGTCCTTAAAGCCATCCGGGAACCAGAAGTTATTTACAACCTGACTGCCTAACTTTTCACCAATGTAGTTGGAAATTTCCCGACTGATCTTGCCGTGGCGAATCCAGAAGTCACGCACTTTGGGATCGGGCGATGAAACCGTCATGTTATCCTTTACCATTGGATGGGAGAAGAAGGTGCCGTTAAAGTCGAGGCCAACGCCTTCTTGCTTTGCCCAGTCGATCCAGTAATCAAAGTCTTCTGGCTCAAGTGTGTCAAGATCGCGCTTCTTATCCGTTACCGCATAGATGGCGTGCAGCTGAACCCGGTGCTTACCGGGAATCAGGCTTAAAGCTTCGTGCATATCACCGGCCAATTCATCCGGTGTGCGCGCAATCCCCGGATAATTACCGGAAACGCCAATGCCGCCGGTTAGTTCCTGGTTAGGGAATAGGAACCCATGAATGTCATCGCCTTGCCAGCAATGAACGGACAAAGGTACCTTTTCCAATTCTTTCATGGCCGCGTCGGTATCAACTCCGATTTCTGCGTAACGCTGTTTTGCGACTTCATATGCCTTATCGACTTCTTCTGGTTTAACCATGTGAAAAACGCTCCTTTATTTAAAATCATCTATTGTGACTGGTTACCGCATTTAAACTTCGACTCAATCCAAGTGGAACACTTCATGGAGATCATCTGCGACCGGACTGTTATCCGGGTTGGTCTTCATAAGCGGCTCCATATACGCCCACCACTTCTTGCAAATGTCAGTATTGGCAATTTCGTTGTACTTAGCAACATCTGGCACTTCCAGATAGGCAAACAATTCGCCATTGGCCTTGTTGAGATAGATAGAATAATTAGTGGCGCCATATTCCTTAAGGGCTGCTTTCATTTCTGGCCACAGCTCGCGATGCCGTTTCTCATATTCCTCGTATTTATCGGGATAAACGTACATGACTTGCCCAATACGCTTCACGACTAAACCGCCTCCTTAGCTGTTTGAACCTTGACTGTTTTCATAAATGCCTTATATTTAGCGAATACATCTGGATAAGCGGATGAATCCGGTTCATAAGTCTTCAAATCAAACGATGCCTTAATTAGCTTGCGCCCGGCGACAACATCTTTAACAGCGCCGGTCGTAATCATCTGAACGAGCAGATTACCGATTGCTGTTGCCTCGCTTGGGCCCGCAACCACTTTGACATTTGCGAGATCAGCTGTCAGTTGGTTCATTAAGGTTACATTCGAACCTCCGCCTACGATGTTCAGCGTATCAATCGGATCGGCAATAATGGTGCTGAGCTTGTGAATCTCGTTGGCATAATAAAGAGCTAGATTTTCATAAACTGCCCGCGTCAGTTCACCTGGCGTTTCCAGCTTGGCCTGTCCGGTTTCAGCCACATAATCCTGCAGTTCTTTAATCATGTTAGCGGGATTTTCAAACCGCTTGTCATTGATATCAATGAAGACGCGGAATGGCGCTACCTTGTCAGCCATTTCCGCCAACTCTTTGAAGCTATACTGATCGTTCAGCTCGCGTTTGATACATTGCACAATCCACAAGCCCATGATGTTCTTCAAAAAGCGATAGGTACCATAAGCGCCCCATTCATTGGTGTAATTTTCCTTGAAGGCATCCTGACCATTTTCCGGGGTGTTGAGTTCCGCCCCTAGCAGCGACCAGGTACCGGAACTTAAGAAGGCCCAATGATTGCCGAATCCCGGCGTACCAACAACCGCACTCGCAGTGTCATGCGTGGCGACAGTAATGACATCGGTTTCCGGAATATCATATTTCACATGCCATTTATGACTGATCTTGCCAAGCGGCGTTCCGGATTCAACCAATGCCGGGAACTGATCCTGAGCAACATTGACTTCTTTGAGTAAGTCTTTATCAAAAAGACCCTGCCGCAGATTGAGCATTTGCGTGGTTGAGGCGTTGGTTACCTCGGTGACGGCATTGCCGGTCAGGACATAACCAATGTAATCTGGGATCATTAGAATCTTATCGGCTTTAGCAAGATCATCGCGCTCTTCAGTGTAAAGCTGATAAAGTGTGTTGAAGTCCTGGAATTGGATGCCGGTTTTTTCATAAATGTAGGATTTTGGAAGCTCAGATGTCAGTTGCCGCACTGCCTGATTCGTGCGTGCATCTCGATAGCTAACAGGATCGTGCATTTTCTTGCCATCATTACCGACAAGGACATAGTCAACGGCCCAAGTGTCAATTCCTAAGTCCACTGCGGTATAGCCCATCTTTTTGACTTTTTCCAAGCCGGCGAAAATTTCATCAATGATGTGGTCGATTTGCCACCGATCATGCCCCGCTTCGTTTTTGAAGCCGTTCTTGAATCGATGAACTTCGGTTAGTTTCAGTTGACCATCGACAATTGCACCCAGCATGAGCCGCCCGCTTGATGCGCCGATATCAACCGCTACGTATGCTTTCATATGCTGCACCTCTCTTTAACACCATTCGTTTGGTTAATTAATTGACTGTGGTGAAACGCGTTCGCTGCCGGTGTCTTTTGCTGCTGTGTCGCGGTCGGCTTTGCTCTTTTCATCGTCAGTTAAGAACTTGTCACCATATTGTTCGCGGGTAATTTCTTCAAGACTCTTGCCACGCGTCTTAGGCGTCCAGATTGTGCCAATGACAAGTGATACTAATAGCAGTCCGATCATGAAAGTTCCGGCAACGGTGAAGCCGAGGCTGTTGAGAATTGCCGGGAAAATAATGGACCAAACACCGGCACTGGCACGAACCAGGAAGAACATCACGCCTTGTGAGCCAGCGCGGAATTGGGTCGGGAAGAGTTCGGTTGCCCATAATGCATACCATGCTTGAGCACCGATCCCTGCGCTAATTCCCCACAATGCTACGAACGCCCATAGGCTCCATGACTGAGCCATGCCGGCGTAGGTCAACACGATCCAAGATGCTGCGGCCATTGCGGCGCCAACGAAGAAGAAAATTCGATGGTTCGCTTTGTCGCCGTACTTGGCAAATCCAAAATATGTTGCCAAGGCGGTGAGGACCCAAAGCACGGCCTGCAGTAAGTTGGCTTCCTGATTGGACAGACCGCCAGCAGTTTCATAAACATATGGCATGAAGAAGCCCATCGCTCCGGCTACCAAGTTCTAGAACATGTAAACACCGACTAGGAAGCATAGCCATTTAAGTGAGGTTTTATTCGAGAACAAGGTGCGATAAGGATGCGACTTCTCACCGGAGCTCTTTTCAAACGCCTTTTGATCCTGCCATGCTTTTGATTCACCAAGTCCACGTTGCAAGAGCCAAGCAATGAAGGCAATCACAGTCAGCAATCCGAACAATATCCGGTTACCAAACAGACCAAGTGGTGCAAGAACGGTCCCGAGAATGAAAATAACTGCCGGTCCCAATGACCATGCAAACTGTGATACACCAATATTCTTTGCTCGATTGTCATCTTGTGACGTTTCGGAAATATAAGTCCAACTTGCAGGAACACCGGCGCCGACTGCTAAGCCAGTTACGAGAAATCCTGCCAGTAACATTGGGAAGTTAAGGGCAAACATGACCAGGATCGTGCCCACCATATAAACCAACATGTCATAGGTGTAAATCAACTTACGACCAAACTTATCAGACAGTGGCCCACCGATGAGAGCACCAAGCGCTGCGCCAAATGCGTTGGCTGACAAGGCGCCTAATAAGCCGACTTGAAAACTGCTGAGTCCAAAATGCTGCGTCCACAGTGTCAAGCCGCTAGCACCGGCAACAATACTGCCTGAATCCAGAAAATTCGTGATTGAAACACGAATGGTGGATTTCAACGAGCTTTTCTCTGAAGCCATTGTGTTACCTCCTGCACATTTCATTTTTTGTCACCGTTTACAGTTCACATTTAACCGCTTACATGTTATGGTCACAATGTCAGATAAATATTATGATCGGAACATAAGCACAGGAGGGTGCCATGGAATTAGCAATTTTAAAGCAGTTGCAAAGTTTGACTGATGTCGAAAAAAAGCAGAAGGAGCATCATGTTTTTAGCGATGACATTCCGCCAACCGCGATTGACTTGCGGGAATCAAAAACGGCTAACGTCCCGGTTTTAAACGATTATTTTTTCCGCAATCACGCCATTTATGTCAGCAAACATAATCGATATGCCCCTTACCCTTTGCACACCCATCAGTTTTTTGAAATGAACTATATGTTGCAAGGACACGCCGATGAAACGGTTAACGGTCAGCGCGTCCACCTGTCACAAGGCGACGTGCTGCTACTGGATATTGGAAGTGAGCATTCCATTGATGCGTTAGGCGACAACGATTTGCTGATCAACATTTTGTTTCGCGATCGCAATATTTCTATCGATTTCCTCAACCAGATTCAAAGTCAGCAAAGTGTGCTTTATGATTTCATGATTAATCATTTACGGAAGCAAAAAACCAAGCAGCGATATGTTCTGTTTCGCAATGGTTTTCATGACATTCAAATCACACTTGAGCGCATCATTGAAGAATATTTCCGCCCGCGCGCATTTTCGGATACGATCATTCAGTCCGAGTTAACGGTTCTAATAGCGGAACTGATTCGTGGTCATCAACCAACCATCAAGGATCCTTCGCCAACGCAAAAACTTGCGGTCAAGTTGCTTAACGATATCCACGAACATTATCGGGACTTGTCGCTTGAAGATTTAGCGAATAAATACGCTTATAACAAAAACTACCTTGGTAATCTGTTCTCAAAAGAAGTTGGCAAGACCTTTTCCGAAGCACTGACGCAAGAACGACTCATCAATGCGCGCCGCTTGATTCAGAACACCAAGAAGCCCATTAGCGAGATCTGTCTTGAAGTCGGTATCAGTAATAAAAGCTTCTTTTACCACAAATATCACGCGCTATTCGGCAATACGCCTAAAGATGATCGGTTGCACACTACGGGTTACATTTCTCCTGATCACACCAACCCACCGTTAACAATTCTGTAAATCTGTTTCGTTTTTGTTTCACACTTTGCCGTTGCACCGCAAAAGCATTAAGCGCTTTCACCGTGAAACTAAAAAGTCAAGTTAAACATTGGGACATATCCTTAGATGTTTGTAAACGGTGCTTGATAATTTTCTTTATTGTGAAACAATGAACGTGTAATCAAATGATGAGCAAGTGAAGGAGAGATTGCAATGAAAATCAAAGCAGCCGTTGTCGATGAAAAAGGTGCTGATTTTAAAATTCGGGACGATGTTGAACTAGCGCCGATGGGTCCTGACGACCTTCAAGTCCATATGGTCGCCAGTGGTATTTGCCATTCCGACGAAGCCTTACGTATCGGGGACGCCGTTATCGGCTACCCGATTGTACTGGGCCATGAAGGTTCAGGGATTGTTGAAAAAGTCGGCCCGGAAGTCACCCAGTTCAAACCTGGCGATCACGTTGTTTTAAGCTTTTATGCCTGTGGAAACTGCAAGAACTGCTTGAAGGGTATTCCGACCCAGTGTCTCAATTACGCCCATAACAATTTGTCCGGTACCCGGCCAGATGGCTCCGCGCACTTCACGGAAAATGGCAAGCCGGTCGCAGATATGTTCGACCAAAGCTCCTTCACAACTACCACGGTCGTTCGTGAACGTAATGCGGTTAAAGTTGACAAAGATCTTGATTTGCGCAAGCTTGGACCGCTTGGTTGCGGCTATGTCACAGGTTCCGGAACCGTTTTGAATACGCTCAAGCCAAAGCCTGGTGATACGATTGCGGTTACCGGTACTGGCGCCGTTGGATTAGCCGCAATGATGGCGGGCAAGATCTCCGGATGCACCAAAGTGATTGCGATTGACATTGTGGATTCCCGACTCGAATTAGCCAAAGAACTCGGCGCAACCGATGTCGTTAATAGCAAAACCGAAGACCCGGTTGCCGCAGTCAAAAAATTGACTGGTGGCCTCGGGGTTGACTGGGCTGTCGACACAACCGGCGTCAAGGCAGTGATGGAAGATACGATCCAGATGCTGGCTCAAGGTGGTACCACCGCAACAATCGCGGTTACGCCACATCATATTGACGTTGATACCTGGAACGACCTCTGCGTCAATGACAAGAAGATTGTCGGCGTCAACATGGGCGACTCCATCCCACAAATTGACGTACCGCGCCTAATTGAGTTCTATAAGCAAGGTATGTTCGACTTTGATAAAACCGAAAAATTCTATCAATTTGACCAGATCAACGAAGCCAATGCCGACTCCCGCTCTGGCAAGACCATTAAACCGGTTTTGATTATTGATAAAGACTATGTACCGGGTAAGTAATTAAACTTTTCCCCAGGTTCTGCCTGTGGTTTGAATGTAAGCACAAATTAATAAAGCACCAGGAAACCCAAACGCTGAGTTTCCTGGTGCTTTATTATGTTCAGCCTTCCTTATTTCATTAATCTCTGGCTTTAGGCGGAACCTCATCGATCGAAACTCGCTCATAATGAGTCACACCATAGCGCGCATTATAAGTCAGGCGCAGTATTTGTCCGTCAGAGAAGGGGCCGGGATCATACTCATCCGTCTTAAATTCAAGTAACTTCCCGTGACCAGCAGCATCTTTCCCCAACGCTCGATAAACATAACACTTTTGGCGCAGATTAACCGGAACTGTCACCGAAAATTGGCTGCGTGGTTCATGTACTTTTGCATAATAGGCGACACCACCATCTCTGTACACCGTCCACCAAAGCGTAAGCGCAATAACCACCGCCAATGCACTCACAAAGCCAATTTTATAAAGTATCTCCTCTGTTTCAACCGTTAATCTTCTCACCCCGAGCATTTCCTTTCTGCTTTCAAAAAGCACCTTGATCAAGTTGAAAGAAACTGTTCATTGCTATTCAACAAGTTTGAAAATAAGCAACTTGACTGCGAATTATCTCTAGTATTCAGTCCTGCTGCTCCTTAGGCCAAAGTACCAAAGGAAGTTGTGTCGGTAAATTATTCGGTTGTTTTTTTAAGAGATTTCTTACACTTATAACAATATATGTTATTAATTTGGATGGTATGTTTTATCCGGATTGCTGATGTTAGTAAAACATTTTTTCAATATCACTGATTATGTGAGGCTTGAAAGTATGGTGACTCCCAACGTATTAAAACATCACTCCGCAGCCGATGCCTGAACATACTCATTCATAATCGCCGCGTCGGCCTTTGTCTCCACATTACCCGCATAGTTCGGTGTCACCAATGAGACGGTGCCGTGTGCGTTGTAAAACAGATAAAACTTATCCCCAATCATGTTCGCTGCGGTTTGTGAATGGCTCCCTTCATCGGTGAACGATCCCACTTTAATCTCGGTGTTGCATTTGACGGTCCGTGTTTGGCCTTCAGCGTCAGCACTGAAGACCTTGATTGTTTTGGTTGCAACATTGCGGATGGTTGCTTTCATCGTGACGGCATCCGCATGTTGATACTGAATGGTCAGGCGATAATTTGCTGTCTGCGGATCCGCTTGCAACTCAATCCGAGTCGGTGCATTCACCCCTTGTCGTGTAAAAGCCGCCCCTGAACGTTCCCGCAAAAGCTTGGCAACATCCACAACATAATCTTGACTACCAGCTGTTGACTGAGAACTGCGCTCCCGACTCTCCCCCATATCGCTTGGTTTGACCGCGCTGCTTTTACTTGCACGCTGCTTTGAGGTCACCTTTTTGATCGCGCTTTGTTGCGATTCAGTCAGTCCGCGCTTCGTTTGTTGTTGGGCAACATAAAAATAGCCGCCGATAATGACCAATCCCAGGATCAAAATTGCTAACGGCGCCATCCACTTTTTCTTAGGTGGTCGTTGACGCCGTCTGCTTTCACTAGTCTGTTTCAAGCTTAAAAACCTCACTTAATTGTTCGCGTTACGCTGCCTTATCGACTTTGTTAGCTCATAGAAAAAGTATAACATGGCGCTTTTTAAACATTATAGTTTGGCTCGTCCGTACGCTTGGCAAAACAACTAAACCTTTACAGCATTTTTACTGCACATATGGTTTGAACCTTTATACTGAAACTAATGATCATCGTCTGTTTGTCTGCGCAGAAATCGGTGTGTGAGGAGCTACTGGTTCTCACCACGACGCTCAGGTTCAGGCCCATGCTCACTCACAAGGAGGTTCTTTTCCCATGCACAAAAGTTGGTGGCAAGAAGCAGTGGTTTATCAGGTTTACCCTCGCAGTTTTCAAGATAGTAACGGCGATGGCATCGGTGACTTGCAAGGTATCATCCAGCATTTGGATTACATTAAAGAACTCGGCGTTGATGTTATCTGGCTCAACCCAATTTACAAATCACCTAACGCCGACAACGGATACGACATTGCGGATTATCAACAAATCATGCCGGAGTTTGGTACCATGGCCGATTTCCAACAACTGTTAAAAGCAGCCCACGCCCGCGGTTTGAAAATCATGATGGATCTGGTCGTCAACCATACCTCTGACGAACATCCTTGGTTTCAGGCGGCTAAGCAAAGTCGCACGGATCCCCATCATGACTGGTATATTTGGCGCGATCCTGTTGATGGTCATGCACCGACAAATTGGCGCGCGGATTTTGGCGGCTCCGCTTGGACGTATGTACCGGAAGTCGGCCAGTATTATCTGCACCTTTTTGCGGTCAAACAGCCTGATTTGAATTGGACCAATCCCGCTGTACGCAAGGCCGTCTTTGACATGATGACGTGGTGGTGTGATCAAGGGATTGATGGTTTTCGAATGGATGTTATCAATCTGATTTCAAAGCCTGATGTTTTTGCCGATGATCCACACCTTTTGGAACAGCCAAACGGCAACTCGCTGGGCTTAATTGCCAATGGTCCGCACGTGCACGAATACTTACGCGCGATGAACAAGGCGGTTTTGTCCAAGCACGATCTCATGACAGTTGGTGAAGCGCCCGGCGTTACGCCCGCCTTGGCACTTCAATATACTGGTTTCGATCGCCACGAGCTTGAAATGGTCTTCCAGTTTAAACATGTTGGCCTTGATAACGATCCACAATTCGGCAAGTGGTCACTCAAACATCCTCAGTTGACCGATTTAAAACACGTCCTATCCGATTGGCAAACTGCACTACACGGTAAGGCTTGGAACAGTTTGTATTGGGATAACCACGATCAAGCCCGGGCTGTTTCGCGTTTTGGGGACGATCGCCCTGCTTTTCGGGTCCGCTCTGCCAAAATGCTCGCCGCCACTTTGCATTTTCTGGAAGGGACTCCTTACATCTATCAAGGTGAAGAACTTGGCATGACCAACATTGCCTTCCCATCCATTAACGATTACCGCGACCTCGACACCCTAAACGCCTGGCATGAACTTGTTGAACAGCAACACGCTCTTGCGCCAGAGGATATGTTAAAAAGAATCCACCGTCGTTCCCGCGATAACGCCCGGACGCCGATGCAATGGTCTTCTGCGCCGCAAGCCGGCTTCACCGCAGGCACTCCTTGGCTAGCCGTGAACCCAAACTATACAGACATTAACGCGACCGCTGCACTGGCAGATTCCGATTCGGTCTTCTTCTTTTATCAAAAACTCATTCGGCTACGTAAACAATACCCTGATCTGATTGTTTACGGCGCTTACACCTTACTCGACCCAGACGATCCTGATGTATACATGTACCAGCGCCACGCTACTAATCAAGAACTGCTCGTCATCAGCAACTTCACCGACCAGACGTTGACTCGCGATATCGCCAAACAGCTGTCACCTTCAGCCAAGCTACTCATCAGCAACTATGACGACGACGCTGAAAATACGCTCCGGCCTTATGAAACTAAAGCGTATTTGACCAGTGAGCGATAGTGAGTTCACTTTTGATCTTTAAAAAACGCAACGAATCTCATTCGGAGGTTGTCAAAATCCCGTCCTCACCGATTTATCTTCATGTAGAACGCGTCTACTTGCCATCACGTGACGATGTGGCCATGTCAAGGGATCATCGTGATGGCACCGGTTGATTCGGTTCACTTTTAACGGCCATCAGCTAACTTGCTACTGGTTATCACTAGCTTCACCGCCAATTAGCAATAGTTGCCGGCAGTTATCGGTGACGCCTCAACCGCGCTTTACCCGTTTCTTCTCCCCCGGGGGTTCTTTATGCAACAGTGCTGTTGCGTTACATAACATAAATCATTAAAAGAGAAACGCTAAATAGTTGCCGCAGTTCTATCCGCAGCCACCCTACAAATGCCAAACCAGTCATGGATATCATCGGCGCCAGTGGCTGATCAAGCGAAAGGCCAACAATGAAAGGCTATTTAGCATGCCATCATGCTTTCACCTTGGATGAATAACACAAATACCATATCACCGTCACAATTTCGTCACATCTGCTCTGTAGTATTATCAACATAGAAATGAGCCACCCACTCATTCCTATACAAACCCCAACCCAACTTTTTCATTTTTACTCCTCCAAAGTAGAAATCGTCAGCCGGCCTCCCACCGGCTGACCAATACATAAATAACCCCCCGCAGTGTGAAGGCTGCGGGGGTTTTGCTTGTGTGAAGTAAATGTTAACCTGACAGACTAGGTAATGTTCATTACGGGGTATTCAATACGGTCATTTTGTCTTAATAAATCGCAAGTATAGGCTCCCTGAAACAATTCCCATTACTGCCAAGATACTAACAGACGGTAAAAAAGATGCTGTTTGTTCACCAGTCTTGGGCAATCTCTGTTCTTCATCCGACTTCTTTATTCGCTCATCACCGGCAACCGACTGCTTCTTTACCACCGCTTCTGTCGGCGCATGCTTTGTTACATCTTTCCCATCTAAACCTTCCATATTCGTTTGCAGCTCAGCAGCTGAATGATCAATCTGATTTTGATTTACATGAGGATTATTGAACACCTGTTGTGCAGTATTAAGCGCCTGATCAAACAGGTGCTTTTTTGTTGTCCCCGCCAACAAATAGCGATTAGTCCGCTTGACATCAAGTGCCTGAGCAATCAATCGTTCTAACGCCCCCTTATCAACGTTCGTAACAGATGAAGCTGCTTCAAAGGCGCCAATAGTTGGTCGGTTCGTATTAATAGGCTTTCCAGCAAAATCATGTGTAATCGGAAACTTAGCTTTCACGTCATTCGGTATTAACGCATCGACATTAATACCAGCCCCTGCTGCTGGGGATCCCGCCAATGGCACAAATCCTGCTAACTTACTAAAATCAAAACTGCCATCGCCATGTTGAATCACCCCACTAGGCTTGGAACTTACATTTAGTAACTGGGGATCAGAAAAAATATTATTTGATGCATCAACCTTCCCAGTGTGACTATTATCCATCAAAGCCTCCGGGTAAAAGAGGTTGTGATCCAAGCGTCCCTCTGTAAAAAGTGGCTGCTTAGTGCCATCCTGATTTACAACAAACTTAGGCGTATTGCCGCTTGGCGCATAGACTAAATTGTTTACAAATCGAATCCCTGTTTGTCCGTTATTTGATATCATTAAATTCTTAACACCCTGTCCAACGATAAATGTATTGTTGGCAAATAACGGGAAGCCATCAATCCCGTCTGCTTTGCCGGAAACGACAAAGATAAGATGGTTCAGAGCAGGCGAAGGTACATTCTTAACATCATTCACACTTAAGTTGTAGCGAAAGACATTATCGGTTTGATGATCTCCCATGAACAATGTAAAGCCGCCAGAATTGTCGTGCGAATAATTATATTGATAGACACCTTTTGATGCAAAGCCATCAAAGTCAAACGCCGCTCCATCTAAGTAATGGTTTGGAATGTCAAACACTTCGTTATATTGAGCAAAATTATATTCTCCACCCATAAACCACAAGCCGGCAAAATTTTTGCTTACGCCTGCTTCATTTTTTGAGTTTGGCATACTGTTCGCAGCTTGAACCGTATTGTATTCAGCGGTCCCATTTTCACTGGAACTAATAACGATGCCGTCCCCGGCACTATTGCGAATATAATTGTTGTGGAAATTAATCTTTGCGCTGGCTTTAAATGAATATTGATCCCATCCCCCTGGAAGTACCGAGGCGTTGGCATCATTGCGGAGTCCTTCGTTAGAAACATCCGTTACAACATTATTCTTTGCGACTGCATCAGTATTGCCGACAATGATGATCCCCCCAGAGTTTTTCCCGGCTGGAACCATTTTGCCAGTATTGTCAGGAACCGGATCACTTTGATATGCACCTTCAACATCATGGACGTAATTATTGTCCACGGTTATCCCTGTTCGGTGGGATGCTTTGAAAATTGCCAACTTTTTCTGAATGGTTTGACTATCATTTCCCTGTGGATATGCCGTACTGATATCCGAAGCAACCAGAATACCGATACGCATAGCATCTCGCTTACCGCTACCAGCTGAATTTGTCACTTCCAGATTTGATATTGTCCAATTATTAGCATTCCAAAGCTCAATTGTACCAGTCATCAGGTTAAGGTTACTCAACTTACGCTCATGATACGGACCTTTATCGGCTGTCGTCCCCAGCCCGTTGATGATCGCTTTCTTGCCGGTATTCCCTTGATTGTAACTTCCAATTGTGATTGGATTTCCGGTCGCTCCTTGACCATTTTTAGCGCCATCCAAGATTAATTGTCCATTCCACACACTGTTAGCATCGAATAAAATGCGATCTCCTGGCTGAAAGGTCGAACTTTCTACTTTGTCTAGTGATCGCCAAGGATGGTTAGCTGATAACCCGTCACTATGATCATCGCCAGTATTTGAAACATAAAATGTACGTATGTCCGTTGCATTTACTACCTGCTGTGGATGGTCATTAAGAATAAAGGCTAATCCGCAGACAAATATCATCAACAGAAATAGCTTTGTACCCTTCCAACACTTCATCATCGTCCTCCTGTTCAGCCTAACGCTTGTTTCGACAAGGCAGCTTGATCAATATGAATCTTGACTTGTTGCACTGTCTTTGAAATTTTTCTTCGCAACTTATCGTTCAAAAGCCTAGTTACAACATCATCTTGCACGTCAGAAAATGGTTGAAATCCACCATCTTCGGTTGAAAAAATTCGCAAAAGACCCATCTTTTCTTCAGAAATCCAGACTGGGAAAATTACTTCTAGCTCATTACTATGATCCGAAGCCAAGCGTGAATATACGCCGTAATATTGATTATCATCATGTAGCGAGTCAGTTTGGTTATACTGACCTTTGAATCCAGCTTCTTCAAAATCATTTTGAATACTCTTCAGATCAATATGTTCCCCATTAATTTGCTGAACCTTCTCCGAAAATTGGTTGATATCTTTAATTTTTGCCCGATCGAACGTCAAAACTTCATAATGCACGATTGCGGGAACTGACCAGTACTTCGCCTTATATTTGGCATAAAAATCTTTTTTCTGGTTAATTGTTACCGACTTTCGATGTGATTGCACATACTGTGATTCAAGCTTTAGCATCAAACCCTGATGTTGCTTTTGTGCCGCAGCTATTCCTGAAAGATTTGCCCCAGCTTGATTTTCTTTTTGGTATTTTTCAAACTCCGCAAACGGTCTTTTTATAAGCCCTGCTTTCACCAAAGCTTTATCTTCAATCACAAAACGCTTAATCTTTTTCAATGCTTCATTTTGGGCTGCTTGTTGAGGCGTTTTGCCGTTATACTTGGTTTTCCAAAAATGCTTATCATAATTTGCATGATACTGCTTGATGTAACGATTCACAGTAGTGGCCTTCTCATCCTGCAAAAACATCTGATAGATTCTTGTCGGGACAGGCGTGTCAGCCACCTTTAAATCTGCTGCTTTGACCTTTTGCGTTTGGCAACCGACTATCAAAATCATTAAGAGACAAAGTGCAAGAAGTTTTAAACTCACTGCTTTTTTCGTTGTGCTTTCCTCCTCTGTCGAATGAGTTATGATCACTTATCAAGTCCACCGAAATCTATCCATAGGCACAAGCCCTATAACAATTGAAAATGTTCGATAACTTTGTGACCCTGTCTTGAAAAAATGTTCAAACTTCCGTATGCCTCAGTGCCATCAAACCAGTAAAGTTTACGTCCTAGAATGGTATTTTCGGGTTGTAAAGTGATTAGGTAGTCACGGTTTTCACCCAAATCCAGTCGAAAGCCCAATGCCAACTTCTGTGGAACTTCTTCCTCAACTTCACCAGAATGCTTGGCTGAGACTGGCGTAATCTTAACGACTTTATCTCCGGCTGAAAATACAGCTACTTGAGCTGTGAAATCCTGAAAAAGGGTCTCACTTTCTAGTCGCGTCAAATGCTGAAGTTCGTTATATCGTGGCGAAAAAAGTTGTTTGCTTTGCCTAATCTGGCTTTCTGTTGTAGTAAAACGGGCACTATCTCCCAAAATATACCCATCACCATTTCTTACCACTTCAAGGTGTGGGGATATTTGCCAAAATCGCTGTAGGGAGTGTTGACCTGGATAACTGATTAAGTCAAGAGCAAGCCACAGCCTTTCTTCGCTCAAACCGATGAGAAAACGTGTGATTATGGCCGAATCCTCTTGGGACTGGTCGAGAAAAACCGCCTTGACTACCTGTCCTCTAGCGAATTTCACACTTTGATTAACTATGGGATTGGAGACGTATTGGTACTTCCATGAATCCTTCGGTAAGCTGAACGCTTTGTGATCCAACATCACTGTGTTATGTGCGGTAACCCCTTTCAAATAACGGCGTTCGGTTCCATCAACGTATGTGTATCGACCCGGATCAACAAGTACATCCTGACCACCGATCGTCAAATCAAGATGTCCCAGTGCCGCATGACCATGCCCGCTGCCTAAGTTACCATTGAAAAGGTGCCAATAGTCTGCGTGCTTATCCCAACCGGAGCGCCAAAAGTAATTACCGCTAATTGGTGCATCGAATTGTTTAGGTAAAACTGCTTCACTAGTAGTTAATTGCCATTGCTCATGAGCCAACTCTAACAACCCAAAGTCAAACACAGGATCAAGTTGTTTCGACAGTGCTGATGGCAATTTCAGGATTGCTACTGAAGCTTGATACAAACCATCAATTCTAATTGCATCAGTATCCCCTTGCTGCAACAACTTCAAGTTCGGTTTGATATACTGCGCCATCATGTTGTGCATCGCTTTCGTTTTGGCTAATACGATTGGCGACACTGATAAGTCTGCCCGCTGCTGTGCCGCAATAACAGCAAGTGAACTTCGCCAAACTTCAAGCAAATATAATGGCGACTGCTCCCACTGCATGCCTTGGGCGTCTACTTGAAGATCCAGTTCTACTTCAAACCGCTTTTGAGCCCAATGAAGAATATCTGACTCAATCACGTTTGGAAATTGAGCAGCATAGGTCAAAATACCCGTAGTGATCAAGATCCCCCAGTTACTGATGTCAAACTTTTCTGTATAGTTTTGCTTTAAATAGGCGGCTTGAGTATTCACCGCGCTTTCAACGTTCACCCGCTCCTTCGCAGTCAGTAACTGACTCTCCAGAAGATTGGCAATCACGGGGGTCCAGTTCAACAATCGTATTCCTGTGTCGATCGTCCGCCAAGTATCAGGAAATGCCAAGTTTTCTTCAATCCAGCTAAAGAGCAGCGCCTTCATTTTCTTCTGATATACCATGTCGCCGGTTTCATAGAAAGCTTCTAAAAGATCAAGCAAATATTCTTGTCGTTTCAACATATAAAGCCATTCCGGATCACCATTGGGCGTTTTCTGCCACTGAATCGGATCCATCGTATAGCTGATTTGCGTAGGCTCCATTGCATAGGGGTTATCAAATAAATAAACATTCTTCAATAATCGATCAGCATTTTTTTGCGCATGATCAGTGAGGTGTTGATGCTGACGCAACTGTTGAATGTACGTGGTCCAAGTCATTTTCGCCATCCGTTTTGGCCTCCTTTGTCACGCCAGCAATCCCCATACGTTTAACATTAATGATGGTGTTGACAGCAATTTCAACGCGCACGTTTTCTTGATCCAATCCCCTAATTGTGCCCACGATGCCATCAATAAGCAAAATCTGATCACCTAACTTTAAATTAGCATGCATTCGATCAACAATTGCTGCCTGTTTTTTCATGGCACGCTGCTTAGCAAGTGGAATTGCAACGAGATACAGCAGAAAGACTACGACAACTAATATTGCCAGAACGATTTGCCACAAAGTCATCAAATACCATCCCCTTCATCTGGGGCGGCATTCGGAATCGGTACCTTCGTGGAATTGGTCTTCATTCTGTCAGGTAAAATCTCAATCAGCTGCTTTGAGAGTTCTACAGTGTGCCGCAGTGTCTCCTCAATTGCATTATCCTTAAATCCACTCATATTCTTTGCATATAGATCAAGTATTAAATTTAAGGGCGCACTTGAAATGATATATTGATGTGGCTGATTTTTCTCAATGATTAGCCGGGAGACAATCTGATGCGGTGCACCCCCAGTCATATCTGCAAATATAATTGCGTGCTTATTTTCTTTAAGGAAGTCATTCAAGCATTGCTCAAATCGTTCATGGGTTGTGTTTTCGTCTAGGTTAAAGGCAGTCATTCCCTCTGTCGTTCCAATCAATAATTTCAGTGCCGAGAGAACCCCCTCTGGGTACCGACCGTGCCCGACAATTGCCATTGCATAATTCATTTGTTCAACATCCTCCATCTTCATTTGGCTAGACCCAACGTTTCTAAAACAGCCGTCCACAATTGACGGCTGAAAAATGCATAAACTACTTTAAGATTCCCAGAACCGAAAGTAAGACACCTGCAACAAAGAGCAGAATAACAATCTTGTAGATCGTCCATTTTTTCTTTGTAATCAACCAATAAACAAAGTATGTCAACGCAATCGGCAACATAAATGGCATAATCTTGTCGAGAATTGTCTGGACTGCAACTACTTGTGTCTTTCCTTTAATAACCTGTGTATATTGCCAAGCCAAGTTAACCTTTACAAAAGAAACTGACAAGCCTGCAATAACCGTTAACCCTAACATGCTTGCAACATCGGCAATGGCAGCCATCCGATCTGATAAGGTATCAATAATGCTGGTACCTACTTTCCATCCCAGATAGCCCATCAACATCCGGACTCCGAAAGTGATACCAAACAAACACAGAATGAACGGAATCGGTGCCCATGTCATGCCTTGAAGCGCCAGCGATGCAAAGATTGAACTAAACAAAGGTGCTAATCCAAACTGAGAAAGTGCATCTCCAATACCAGCCAAGGGTCCCATTAAAGCGAACTTAATCGCTCGTACATCATTTTCATCTTGGCCACTATCATACATAGCCAACATAATACTGGTCACAAATGGATAAGGTTGTGGATTTGTGTTATAAAATTCCAAATTTGAGGTTGTAACTCGTTTAAACTCAGCGTCATCATCTTTATAAATTTTCCGAAGTTGTGGCATAATGCTATTTGCCATTCCGGTTCCCTGCATCGTGCCGTAATTTTGAGCGTTTTGTAACACATAGGACCGGAGAATGGAATTTAAGTAATCTTTTTTGGTTAAAACCGGTTTTCGACTAGATGCCATCTTCAATACCCCCATCGTCACTGTTGTTACTATCATTATTTGTGTTTGATCCTTGGTCTTGGTTTTTGTTAGCGCGATGTCCATTATAGTAATTATTAAAGGCGAGAACCGCACCCGCAAATGCCAATCCGATTACCGGCATCTTCAGGTAAGCAACACAAACGTAACCAAGGATTAAAGCCGGAATATATTCCTTCTTGACCATCGTGCTCATAATAAGTGCAAATCCAACGGCAGGAAGCAGACCACCTGCAACAGTCAAGCCACTAATCAGCCACTGAGGAATTGCTTGAACAAAAACCTTCAATGCACTTGTGCTTAATGTAGCAGCAAAGCCAAAACAGAAAGCGAACAGAATAAACCCTAACAAGGTCGTGTTGGCAAGAAAGTGAAACTTGCGATACTTGCCTTCTTCAATAGCCTTTCGTGACCAAGCAAGGTTGTTGGCATTGACAGAAAAGATGAATGTGATGACGAATGGGATTAAAATTGCAAACGGATACGAAAGTGATAAAGCAGCGGCTGGTTTTAAGCCTTGAATCGAGATCGCCATGATAGTTCCAACAACACCAGGGCCCAAAGGATTAGGCGGTGTTGAGCCACCAGGTCCTACACCAAATCCCATAAAGGCTAATTCAGCGGTTGCACCAAAAACAACGGCCGTCTGTAAGTCACCCAAAATTAAACCAATCCCGAATGATATGAACAATGCACGATTGGTATAAATCCCCCATTGTTGGCCAGCAAAGCAGAATGCTGCCCAAAGGCCTACCAAAAGCGCTTGCAAAATAGAATAGGTCATGCTCTTTCCCCCTCAGTTCTCATTGACTTCAATGCTTAGTTACATAATCGTTTAAATCAAAATCAGACCCAACGTCGTTACCTAATGGCGTTGTACGCGTGTTTAGATTGACATGATATTTTATGTGTAGTGTCTTCAAAGCCTCAAGATCACTAGCATCTACAGAAATAAAATTCGTAAGGCGCGTTTTGCCTTCCTTCATGTGAATATTGCCGACATTTAGTTCCTTGATTGGTACACCTTTTTCTGCAAGTGTTAAAACATCCTGAGCGGTCTTAACAATAATGAAAATCGTTTGCCTCGGTGAAGCTTTGAAAATTTTATTGGCCGTTTCTTCGAGCGAAAAGAAACGGATACCGACCGATTCCGGCATTAACGACGACATTAACTGTTGCTGAATGTGGCTAGTAGCTACCTCGTCATTAGCAACTATGACTAAATTAACGCCAAGATTAGAAATCCAGAGACGTCCTTGACCGTGAATGAGTCGCTCGTCAAGCCTTACTGCCTTAATATTTGGTTCTGTCATCTTTAGTTCCCCCTACCAATATAATTGCCAGTCTTTATAAAATCTGATCAACGCTTCCATATAAAAGTAATCGCCCCAGAGGTTGCCTTCATCCACACCGTGCCCGGAATGCCAAGAGTAAACACCATGAAGCAGCAAAGGCTCTCCCGTTTGTCCGTCTAATGGTGCAGCATAGTTTTGAATCAAAGATTTGAGCTGAGCATGCATTGCCATTCGATAAACGTTTTTGTCCGGGTCGGACTCAGGTATGTATTTCAACATTTCATGCATACCACACACAGCAATTGCCGCGGAAGATGAATCCCTACTTTGATCACTTCCCTCCTGAAAGATAAGGTCCCAGTATGGTACGTGATCCGCTGGCAAACGATTAAGAAAAAAGTTTGTAACGGCCTTAAAAACGTCAAAAGTAGTCTTGTCATGCGTGTCATAATAATGCAGCGCCGTTCCATAAATTGCCCAGGCCTGGCCTCGTGCCCAATCCGAATCATCTGAATAGCCTTGCCGAGTCGCACCGCGCAACGGATTACCGTCGTCATCGAAGAAATAAGTATGAAAAGTAGATCCATCTGATCGAAACACTGTCTTTAAAGCCGTTTGATAGTGCCGATCCCCAATCTGTTGATACTTAACATCACGAGTAACGCGTGTTGCCCAGTACAAAAGCGGAATATTGAGTAGAGCATCAATAATCAGCCGGTTTTCATCCTTAGCACCCCTTTTCCCCCACGCCTGAATAAATCCGCCTTTTTCGTTGAAGCGAGTCAATAATTGGTCTGCTGCTTTAATGCCAGATCTTTTGGCGACCGGACTGCCTGTTAATTGATAAGCGCTGACGACTGAAGGCGAGTACAAAAATCCAAGATCATGATGATCAACAGCTATCTTCTGATCAATTCGGTTAGAAAAGCTAGTGACATTCTTTTCTGCCAGCTCTCGATAATGATTACTGCCAGTGTATTCATATGCCAGCCATAACATGCCCGTCCAAAAACCGCTTGTCCATTCAATGTTTTTCATTGGCGCATAACGATTATGAACAGTAGATGGCTCGGGAAAATTTTCACCCATTACTTTTATGTTCAAATCTAGATGTTTAATTGCATCATCTAAAGCTGTTGTTAACATGTGCTTATCCACCAGTCCAGCGTTGAAAAAGCGCTGCACATCTGTTAAGGGTTCTATTCTCAATGCTTCATCTCCTCAAAGGTTTCGCTCCCATATACTTCAAGCTCGGTTAGTGCAGGAAAAGGCGAATCATCCTCTGCTTTGACTAACTCAGAAAGTCGAATTGATCTGATATTTGATTTATTGATTGCAAAAGTTTGCTGATTATCCGTCTTACTGAAGTGGATCACCATTTGACTACCATCCGAAAACGTCATAGTTCCTTGTTTCCAGTAACTATCATGTGGAAAATCAGCTCTGAGCGTTATAACTGCATGATCTAGATTGACATTGCGCCCAAAGTCAATTTCAAAACTGGCCTTTGAGTCTTGGTTAATTCCCCACGATTGATAGGGGAATTTTCCATGATGATGATTCAACCGATAACCATCAATGGCATTTCGAGCTGCAAACGTTGGATCATGTCGCGTTTCAATATTGGCACTGGCATGAGGAAATGCGCCCATATTAGCTGCCTGATCATGACAGTTTAACGCTAGGTTACGTTCACCCTTTAAATCAACAACATCAGGTCGCCAAATTCTTATAACATGCTCACGACCGGCAAAAGCCATTTCTGGAAAGATACTTTCATGAGCCGGTTCTGTCACACGTAAATAATTTGTCGGAATGTGATAACGCCAAGGAGTTTGTGTAAAATAAACCAGAGAAGGACTCAAAGCCGCATCAACCTGAATCCATCTGAAACAAGGTAACGTTTGCGGCTCAAAAGCAATCTCAAGATAATCTCCTTTCACATATAAGTGATCCAGAATCAGCTCAGCGTCTGATTCGTCAGACCGCAAGTCACTGTCGATTCGCGATTTAGCCGAGATCAATGAAATTAGCAATATCCCTGTTTTCTCCTTTCCTGTTTCTTTATAATAAACTTTGTTTCTTTCCCTTACGCTTGTATATTAGCGTGCACGCTTTCCGCTGTCAACGAAAAAGTAAACGTATTCACAATATTTTTTCCTTGGGTATTAAAAATATGTTATTGCTTTCTGGGACAGACAGCGTTTAGAATGATTATAAATTTCTAAATAATAAATCACTGTAATCGGAGGTTTTACTTTGAATACTGGTAAAGAAGCGTCTAAACCATATGGAACCGTCTTAATCAAGGCCAAGGAAATCTTGGACTTTCTGTTGGCAGCAAATGATCCACCAACTTTATCTGATATCAGTCGTGGTTTACAGTCGCCAAAACCGACAACCTTAAAAATCCTGAGCACACTTGAAACGCTTGGCTTTGTCTGGCGTGATACCGACTCTAAGCGTTATTTTTTAGGAACACGTTTTATACCTTACGCGCAGAAAGCTCTAGCAACTTTTAACATTGTCAATGTTGCACGTCCTTTTTTGGAGGACCTTCGTGACAAAACTGAGGAAACCATTAATCTAGGTATTGAGCGAAACAATAAGATCATCCTGGTTGAAAAGCTAGAAAGCCCTCGTAGCATTAAACTACAATCAACGATCGGTGGAAGCATGAACCTTTATTCCTCAGCAATGGGTAAAGCCATTCTTGCCACCTTTTCGTCCAAATCTTTAGACAGTTATTTCAAGTCTACTAAGATGGTCCCAATGACACCCCACACGATCACAACACCATCTAAGCTTCAAAAGGACCTTAACTCGATTAAAGAATTAGGCGTTTCTGTTGATAATGAAGAAAACGAAGAGGAGGTCTTCTGCCTCGGGGCGTCAATTGTTCGTGATGGGCAACTATACGGTGCGTTTAGTATTAGCGCTCCTAAATATCGTATGCCTCAGGAAAGACGTTCCGCCTTTGTCAGAATGTTATTAGATACAAAACATGCAATCGAAAGTGCTATTTAACCATTAACGCTGTTATTTGACTCCACATTCGGTTTCCTTCACCACACTATCTCAGGTAATAGTTATCGACAAGGCTGCCAAATTCAACAGCCCTTTTATTAAGCCAAGAAGGCAAGCATCAAATTGAATTTTTTCAATTTGATGCTTGCCTTCTTCTTGAAAACGTTTTATATTGTTGTCGTAGCATAAAGGAAATCAAGTTTCTATATAAGAAATATTGGAGGGATCATTTTGAGTTTTAGCATGGTCACACGTTACGCACATAGTCCAGAAGATATTCAGCATTATGACACATCCAAGTTGCGCCACGAATTCCTGATGGAAAAGATCTTCAATCCCGGAGATATCCTACTCACTTATACGTACAATGATCGAATGATTTTCGGAGGTGTCATGCCAACAGACGAACCACTTGAAATTAAATTATCAACAGAATTAGGTGTGGATTTCTTCCTTCAACGGCGCGAGTTAGGGATCATCAATATTGGCGGTGCTGGCGCAATTACAATTGACGGACGGAAGGATGCCATGTCCAACCAAGATGGTTACTACATTGGCATGGGAACCCAAAAAGTTGTCTTTACTTCGGAAGACCGCGACCATCCTGCGAAGTTTTACGTAGTTTCAACGCCAGCACATAAAACCTATCCGAATAAAAAACTGCCATTTGCTACCGCACTTGCGAAACCAATGGGCGATCAGCAACATCTCAATAAAAGAACTATTTACAAATATATTGACGCTTCGCAAATGGATACTTGTCAATTACAAATGGGATATACCGTATTAGAACCCGGCTCTTCTTGGAATACGATGCCGGCCCATACGCACGCAAGACGCATGGAAACATATATGTATTTCAATTTTGCCGATCCAGATACGCGAGTCTTTCACTTTTTGGGCAAGCCGGATGAAACACGGCATATTACGCTATTCAACGAACAAGCTGTTGTTAACCCAAGTTGGTCCATTCACTGTGGGGTTGGAACCACAAACTATGCCTTCATTTGGGCAATGTGTGGGGAGAATCAAACATACGATGACATGGATCAGGTAGCAATGAATGAATTACGCTAATCAGGTGTTATCAATTTTGAAGGAGTGCTTAAAATGAGTGAAATTCACCAAACCGAAGAGGAAATTCGTCAACATGAAGAAGAACTGGACCATTTTAAGATGACCCAATTTAATCTTAATGGTAAAGTCGCAATTATTACGGGTGGAAATACAGGATTAGGTCAAGGTTATGCTGTTGCAATGGCAGAGGCCGGAGCGGATATTTTCATTCCAACTTTTGGCCGAGCAGAATGGGATAACACGCGGCGGTTAATCGAAAAACGTGGTCAAAAGGTTGCGTTCATGGAGGTTAATCTAACTGAGCCAGGAAGTGCTGAAAAGGTCGTTAAGGAAGCACTAAAGCAGATGGGCCATATCGATATTTTGGTCAACAATGCGGGTATGATTCGGCGTAATCCATTATTAGAATCAAAAGACAAAGACTGGGATCAGGTTATCGCGATTAATCTCAGCGCTGTGTACCATTTGTCTCTAGAAGTTTCAAAAGTATTCGCCCAACAAAAGTCAGGAAAAATCATCAATATTGGCTCCATGCTCTCGTTCCAAGGCGGTAAGTATATTCCCTCTTATACTGCAAGTAAGCATGGTGTTGCCGGCTTAACAAAGGCGTTTGCTTCCGAAATGGGTCCTTATAATGTGCAGATTAACGCTATTGCACCCGGCTATATTAAGACGGAAAACACAGCACCTGTGCGCGCCGATAAGAACCGCAATGATGATATTCTTAGTCGTATTCCTGCGGGACATTGGGGTGAACCCTATGAGTTAATGGGGATTGCAGTCTTTCTGGCAAGCGATGCCGCAAATTACATTAATGGTGCCATCATCCCTGTTGACGGTGGTTTCCTTGTTAGCTGATCATCACTTTACTGTTTGACTCTCTATTACAAAGCTGATAATTTACGCGAGCTCCGAGGCGGCATATTGTCCATCTCGGAGCTTTCGTTGTTATCCTATAGAAAAAAGAAGGAGGCCCCTTGCAAAAATACACCTTTCTAAGCCGGTTAATAAACACCGGCTGCGTTGCCGTTATTCGGGGTGAAAACCTGCAAGCTGCAATCAGAACTTGTGATGCTGTTATCGCCGGAGGTATTACCGGAATTGAGTTTACATTCACAATCCCTCATGCAGATAAGGCACTCAAAGAACTTACCGAAAAGTACGACTCTCAGAAAAGCATCGTCATCGGTGCAGGTACTGTTCTTGATGCGGTCACTGCACGTTTAGCCATCCTTGCTGGTGCAAAGTTCATTGTAAGTCCAAGTTTCAACCCGGATGTCGCAAAAATATGTAATCTTTATGCTATCCCCTATACACCAGGTGTCTTCACGCCAACTGAAATTCAGCAGGCACTCGAAGCCGGCGTAGACCTAGTTAAAATCTTCCCAGGCAGTGTAGCTGGACTGCCTATGATTCAAGCTTTGAAGGGCCCATTTCCAACACTTGCTATCATGCCAACTGGCGGCGTCTCTCTCGATAATATGGAAGCTTGGTTTAGTGCTGGTGCTACGCTTGTGGGTGCTGGTTCAAATCTCGTAGAAGCCGCTGCCCATGGTAACTTTGATCAAGTCATAGCAACTGCCCATCAATATCGCAAAAAAGTTGATCAGATCAAACAATCTAGGAGATGAAAAAATGCCAACAGTTCTGACCTTTGGAGAAACAATGCTTAGACTCAAACCGGTTGACCATCAACGGATCTTTCAAGCATCCAATTTTGAGGCAAACTATGGTGGCGCAGAAGCTAATGCTGCTGTATCGCTTTCTTTACTTGGCGATCAAGTGCAATACCTGACCAAGCTTCCTGACAATCCATTAGGTTCAACTGCACGGAATACTATTCGTAGCTTTGGCGTCAATACGACCAAAATTCTTTGGGGCGGTAATCGTCTAGGAATTTACTTCTTTGAAAAGGGTACTAGTGTCCGAAATACAAATGTCGTTTACGATCGCGCGGGAAGTGCTTTTGCGACTGTCAAGGCATCTGAGTTTGACTGGCCATCTCTGCTTCAGGATGTTGATTATTTTTATTTTTCCGGAATTACACCAGCAATCGGATCAGAACTGCAACAAGCCATTCTTGATGCATGTCGCTACTGTGCCAATCACAAGATAACCGTCGTCTGTGACATGAACTTCCGTGGGAAAATGTGGACAGCCGAAACAGCACAAACCTATTTCAAAACGGTCATGCCTTATATTAATGTTTGTATCGCCAACGATGAAGACTTTGAGGCAACATTAGGAATTAAAGCCTTTGATGGTAACATGGCCACCGGGATTGATCAGATTGACGATTTTAAACGTGGCATGTTCGAAGTCATCAATCGCTGGCCAAACGTTCATACAGTTGCCAGTGTGGTTCGTAACATCTATTCAGTTGAAAAGAGCCAATGGACCGGACTGCTCGTTCAAAATGACGCGGCATATCAGGGACCAATTTTTAACATGCATGTTTTTGAGGGTGTCGCCTCTGGGGATGCTTTTGGCGCAGGTCTTGTTCATGGTTTCATAGAAGATTTTAATTCGCAACAAATGATCGACTATGCTATATCCGCCAGCGTCCTCAAGCTGACTATTAGTGGTGATTTGAATCTCGTCACTGACAAAGACATCAATGCAATCATGAATACCAGCAGTGGTGTGAATCGTTGAAAAGATGGAGTTTCTTACGTAAAGTCGTCAGCAGTAGGTTTTATAAGTAGCGTTTAAAGGTTAAATTGGGTAGCAAAAAACGGTATCTACCTTTGGGGGGATACCGTTTTTGAGTTCTATCCACGATGAGCATCCAAAATTTCCGGACCATGCGTTGTTCCGACAACCACCGTTTTAACCAGATCAAGGAACAATCCGTGCTCGACAATCCCAACCTGCTTATTGAGCCATTCTGCCAACAAATGCGGGTGTTCGATCCGGCCAAGATGCAGATCGATAATGTAATTCTTAGAATCCGTCAAAGCTTTGCTGCCATCCTCATTCAAACGATAAGCTGGTTTCAGGCCTTCATCCGCCAACCGCTGTAACAGCTTGCCACTACCAAACGGAATCACTTCTAACGGCAACGGAAACTTTCCAAGTGTGTCCACCAGTTTGGTTTCGTCCACGATCCAAATATTACGTGCCGAATTAATCGCAACAATTTTTTCGATCAGATGTGAGCGCCCGCCGCCTTTAATACCCTGAAAATGCTTGTCGACTTCATCGGCACCGTCAATGGTGAGGTCAATTTTGTCAACCTCGTCCAGTTCTTTCATCGGGATCCCCAACGACTCCGCCTGTTTCCGCGTCCGAATGCTTGTGGCCACACCATTCAGACTAAGATGCTCCTCTTTAATCCGCTTTGCAATGGCTTCAACGAGATAAAAAACCGTCGAGCCCGTTCCCAAGCCAATTGTCATCCCGTCTTCAACAAACTCTGCTGCCCGTTGAGCGGCTTCTTGCTTCAACTTATTCTGGTCCATGGTTAACCATCCTTTTCGCTTTATTATCTTCATTATAATATGAATTGTGGTGTAGATGGCGATTTGTGAAGAAAACAACAAATTAAAGCTTTCAATTTTTCCGATAAATCTGCTAATTAGCGAAAGAAAACAGACACTACTGCGAGTTTATAAACGGATGCTTTGCAATTCTTTTATACTCACCACTTATATTTACCCGTTGCATCTAGTTCGTCTGGTTCTCCCTTTTCTCGCATACAAACATTACGATACCAGTCAGCACGATAATGGTAAAGCCGATTATGATGAAAATGAAGCTGCCTTTCTCACCGGTGTTTGGCATTTTTTCCGGATCGTGACGGCCATCTTCACCATTCTTACCTAGTCTTGTTGTCTGGCCATGTTTGCTTGCTTCGTTAACGTCTTTTTTAATCAAAGCATGTTGCGCCTCAACTAACAATTTGGTAGCATAATCAACCGTTTCTTGAGTTGACTCTACATTCTTGAGTGTCACTTTTCCAAATATCAAGGCATCCTGAAGCTTCTGCCAACTCTCAGATGTGTATACTTCCCGCTTAAGCTTATTAATGATGGCTAAGACGGTTTTAAGTGCACTAGTATCAGCAACTTTCACTAATTTCTTTAACGCATCCTCAAGCGCTGCCTTTGCTTGATCCACAACTACTTGTTTTGCTGCTGCATCCGCATAGACTGCTTTTGCACTTGCCAGCACGGTCATCAACTTTCCATAACTGGATGGTGTATATTCTGTTGCCTTAACATTTTCCGCATGTGAGATTAACCCCTCCAAAGCAGCCTTATCAGTAGGAACATCAACCGAAACTACCACAGTACGACTAGCACCGGCCAGACCTTTTGTCTTAAGCATCAGCAAGTCTTGATTGACAGAAAAACCATCTGCCTGCTTTTCGCGAATGTGAACAGGATATTTGAAATTGAAGTTGATTGGGTCATCCGACTGTCGTGGATCGGTAGCCGTTAATTGGTAAGTATTCTCACCGAGATCTTTTATGACAAGCGAAACCGGTTGATCAATCTCAAGTAATCCACCAAGTAAACTGGCCTTATTCCAAATATTTGCCATAATCTGGTCTTGAGTCTTAATCGCCTGTACTTCATTAGTGTTGGCCAACACTTGATACTTTGGTTTTTTTGCTAAGGCGGCAATTGTTGAATCACTTGCCCCCGGAACGGTCACATATTCATACTTGCCATCCTTAACTGCGGAGCCATGTTTAGCTGCTAACGTAACATAATGATGACGATAGACAGTGTCAGACGGAAAATAGCCATTGATGTCCTTATAGGAACCGGTTCTTGTTGCACGACTAATATCAACTTGATCATTATCTTTTGCAATAATATAACCGACATTATTGCTCGGATCGTTGGTGTTCAAATTCACCCAATTTTTAGCCGTTTCTTGATTTACATACGTGTGTCCATCTATGGTGATCTTAGTTGTCAGTGGGTCAATTTGGCGTTGATCAAGGATTGTTTCAATATCTGCTTTCGTCATGCCAGAGATACCCGCGCCAAGATTGACAATTTGGTCATTAAGCAAAAACCACGATTTCATTGCTTTTAAGTTCTGACCTTCATTTGTCTTATCTAACACCATCCCTACGCTTGCCACGATCCCATCTGTTGCACCACCGACCCATGACTGAGGACTTCTAGAAGAAGACTTGGCACCGTCCGCAAGTGGTGCCGTGTCAACAGTTGTACCAGGTAATCGATAGGGATCAACTGTCGTCCAGTAGCCCTCACCAAATTGATTGAAATCGCGATTATACAAATAGAGCATCCCATCAGCCGTATGCCAAGCATGAGCATTTTCAGTGTTACCATACTCGAAATTAGCAATTCGATTTGAATACATAGCAAGTCCAACCGCGTATTTTGACGTTTTCTGCATCACACGATCCATTGAGCCATAGACATTCAAAGAATCTTGATCATTTTCTTGTGCAGTTGCTTGACTCAGGGCTGTCTTCAGTCCATTTAAAGCCGCATAATCTCGAGGGTTATTAAAGAAGTTATAATAATCCCCCACCTGCGCTACCCAGGTTGCCACTGCTTGGTAGATTTTTTGTTTTAATCCCGCTGGTGCGGCTTCAGCAATTAAGGTTAAGTTTGCTAAAGTTTCCTTCCCTGTCTCTAGTTCTGTAGTCTCAGGATTTGTGCCGGGTGCGCGGGAAATACTTCGGCCTGAGACCATAGACGGCATTCGCCCATTGACCATTAGTTGAAGAAAGCCTTTGTCGATCAAATTAAAAACATTAGCAAATTGAACTTCACTGATTGCCCATGGTGTTCCGACAAGAGTAGACGAAATACGTGCAATCCCCTTAATCATTTCATTTCCATAACTACCATTGTATGGGAAAAAAGTGTGCTGTATAAATGAGCCATCTGCATAAATACCGTCCTTAGCGGTAACAAGGCCCATCGCTTTAGGTAAATTGGCTTGAACCAGTGCGACACGATGATCATCTTCCAACAATAAGCCGCTAGCAAGAACAGAAATTGAAATATCGGTCAAATTAGCACCAGTTGCCGTATATTTTGGCCATTGAATATTTGGATCTTTTGCATAACCCAATAATGGTTGAACAAACCTCCTCAATCTTTGAGGATCCTGTTGCTGTAAATCGTCATAGAGCAAAATCAATGTATCATCAAGTTGTTGAGCTGCTCCTATTTGCCAATCCCACCAGTTTCCAGTTGAAAAGGTTCCATTGTACTGCTTGACGTTGATCATAAAGTCGATGGCATCAAGAATCGCTCGATAAACGGCGGGGTCTTGATACTGCTCACTCTTAGGATTGTAGTAACCAAGTGTCAGCAACTTTATATTAGTAAAAGTCGTTGTATAATCGGCTGATGTCGTATCCGAACTCTTCTTGGCCCACAAACGCTTACGATCAGGGCGTCGATCCATCGTATTCCAAAGTGTCTTGCTTTGGCCTGCTAAATCGATTAAATACGCATTGACATTCGGATTGTTTAGGTCTGGATTCCTTGCCATTAAACGGTTGCGCCATCGTGAACGCATTAAACTGAACTGGGTCTCGTCTGCCGTTGTTCTATTGGTCCCTGTGTCAACATTTTGGTCAGATTGACCAAGAGTTCTTTGAACACTTCCACGCTGAACGGTGTTAGGAACTCGTGTATCAGGGTCAATTTCTGCTTGAACCTTCAGACCAACCGCCATCCCTAATGCAAGAACAAACACTCCAACTCCAAATAGGCAACGTTTCATCATCTTCCTCCTCGTATCACTACACCCCCAAAGGCTAACAAGCTACCATTATTGTTTAAGAAATAACCTTTGTGAGCTTATCACCGGTTATATGAAAGCGCAATCAAGCGAAAAATCTTGGCATCCACCAGATATGGCTACAAGGAGATCTATGCCTTGAAAAATAAATCCTTTTATTTTCTTATTTGCGTCATTCGCTTAGTATGGCTTTATTTCTCGACCACATATAAAAAACATGCTGTCTTATAAAAGACAACATGCAGATATACTAACAAAAAGGTTAAGCTGGGGAATGTTCATTTTCTCTTTTCCGTACAAACGTAATTGCTTTAGCTGTATAACAATTTGCCGGAATTGATCCGTGCCAATTTGTTTTGTCGCTGTGCAGTCCAATTTTCTTTGCCCCAACGATGTCTTGAACCTGCCACTCATGACTCGATAAACGCAAATCAACATCTTCACTGTTTGACAAATTAAAGCCAAAGACTATTAGCAAGAGACGCCCGCTTTCATCCACTGTTTCTTTATCAGTGAAACCACAAACTTGATACCCTTGTGGATTACGATAACTTAATATTGATGAACCAAAACGGAATGGTTGTCCATGAGCAATCAATCTTTGATTAGCGCGATAAAATGTCAACGCTTGGTCTACCGCATGCCATTGATCTGTTGACAGATGCCGAATGTCACCTGAAAGGCAGACGCGTCCTAAAAAAGTGCTAATTAGATGAAAATACATTTCTTCAAGCGTGTCATCAGCATGTAGTACGCACCAAATCAAATTTTTGGAAGCTGGAATAACAAGCCACTCGTTAGCGGCAATAATTGGAATGCTATGTGTTTCGTGGGCATCCGAAAATGAGGATAATTCCGTTCGCTCAATAAATGCTGGGGTCAGACGATGCCCACCAGAAGAACAATTCTCAATAACAAGCCCAGGTATTTCATGATGCAACTTATCAATAAACTTCAGCGTTGCCGAAATGTTTTTTTCCAGTCCCTCTGCACCAGACTCCGCGTCATCAGTTGCTACACCCATACTGTCGTTATAGTCAATCTTTAAATAATCAAACGCACTTTGACGTAGAAGTTCCAAAACATGTCTGTTGAGATAGGCCTGTACGTTGGGATTTGTCATGTTCAAAAAGCGGCGTTTCAATGTTGTTACAACATGCCCGTTTCTTTGCACCAAAGACTCAGTATCTTGAAATTTTTCACTCAAACGCCCGACAGTTTCCATTTCAAACCATAATCCTGCCTTCATACCCTGCTGATGAATCTCTTCCACAACTGGTTTAAAACCGCCGGGAAAACGCATCGTGTCAACTTGCCAATCACCGTGGCTTTGCTCCCAATCCGATGTTTTCGACTTATACCAGCCAGCGTCAATGATATAACATCTATTGAATGTTGCTTAAGCAGAGGCAACGATTCACTAATCAAATGGGCATTTGGCCGCCCCCAAGTTGTCCCCCATTCATTGTAGAAGATTGGCAACGTATCCTCTTGCACAGGTGCTTGTAATCTCCTACTACATTTAAGTAATTCATCGTGTCCTACAGTAATATAGGCAAAAGGTGTTGTGTATGTCTCTCCTACTGCAACATCTTTATACCAATGTCCGTTATCAGCGTCAGGTAATCCTCCAAAAAGAACTAACCGATTATCAAGTCTTGCGGCATTCAACTGCCATGAAGCTTTTCCCTCTAGCATTATTAACCAAGTGACATCAAATCTATTGTCCTTTAACCCCAAATATGGGAAAAATTGACGAACGGGCATTGTTCCATATTGGGCAATTTGAACTAGCGCCAAACCAGAGGGCTTCCAACTTTCCTCCAATTCGAATGATTCAACAGGTCTTTGCTCCAGACGCCCCTCCATCGCCCACTTTGAGCGAATTCGGATAAGATCCAATACACCAGTTGGGACTTGTTCATAGAAGGGACTAATATTGCTTAGCACTATTGAAGGTAGCCACGATAATTGCTGGTCATGCCCTGAAGTATTAGTAAATGACACTCTTACTTTTAACCGTTTTGATCCTAGTACCCAAGACACATCATGTCGATAAGTATTTCCGTGACTGTCTCGACAGATTGTTGTGATTTTTTCTTCGTCCTTGCTAAAGTGCTCCTCTTGCTTTACAAAGCGTATGCTCCGACTTGTTGCCGAATTGAACATAGTTAATCCATTAGAGAAGTTTTTGTCGTACGGATCCTGAACCAATTTCGCCTGAATGAGAGAAAAACCGCTATTTTGGTTCTGACGTAACACAACTTGATTCGCCATATCTTTAGGGTAGACCATCCATTCAACTACTTGAGCATCGTTAATCAAGTAATGTAAGATTATATCTCCGAAGGTATATTGCTTAAGCGTCTTAAAATTCGTCATTCATTTTCCCTCAACATTTTTTCGGTAACAATTAAACGCGGATCCGTTGGCGTCTTGATGGCAGTTACCGTAACTCCTTGATTAATAAGACTGTACAATGCCTTACGTTCCCTGTCATTCAGTGCAATTCCGGGAAGTATTGTCCTCCGATCGTCTCGTTTTGACACATTTCCTAAATTGATGGTATGGATCTTCAATCCTCTATCAAATAATCGTTTCAGTACAAGTGGGCTCTTGACTAATACAAAAACTCGTTGACCAGCATACCTATTTGCTGAAAGATTATTAAAGGCTTTTTCCTCTGTGATAATTGACGTATTCACACTCGCTGGGGCCACCATTCTCAGCAACTCTTTTTGAGCATTATCGTTTGCAACTTCGTCATCAATGACCATGATTCGAGTAGCCGCTAGTCGATTTGTCCAAAGTCCGGCTACTTGTCCATGAATCAAGCGATCGTCAACTCGAATATCAACAACATCATTCAATATTTGCGAACCTCCTTTTTCTACGACCAACCTATAAGAATCCTATTGCCGATAATGCAACCGACAAAACAAGCACAACAAGAATAATACGTACTGGCGTCATACGCTTCTTACCAAGTAACCAATAAACCAGCAACACCAATAGAACTGGAATCATGCCCGGCAAAATCGAATCAAGCACATGCTGTCCATTCACTACTAATTTCCCAGCAACATACTTAGCTTTGACTGTTGCATTGATCACCGTTGGAATCAATGCACCAACTACCATCAACCCAACCACAGAAATTGCATCAGTGATTGAAGTTAACTCGTCTCGCAGTGTCGTCACAAGTTTAGCGCCCGAATTATACCCCATTTTATACAACGGGATAACCAAGCACTTGATTGCAACCATAACAACCAGCCAAAGAATAACCCCAACTGGATTTCCTTTAACAGCCATGGAAGCCGCGATGCCACCAAAAATAGCTCCTGGAGTCGAAAGTAATAGCGTATCCCCTATTCCCGCGAGCGGCCCCATTAAACTGGTCTTGATCCCTGTTACTGTCGGAAGTGAATTAACGCCTTGGCTTTCTTCAATTGCAAGATCGGCTCCAATTACAAAAGGTGCCATAATCCCATTTGTATTGAAGAATGCCAACTGTGTCTGCAAAGCCTTCTGCAACCCATCTGGATTCTGACGATACAGAAACTTCATTGCCGGAAGTACGGAGTAGCAATATGCCAGCGCCATCATTTTTTCATAGTTTAATGACCCCGTTGCACCACCAAAAACAAAGCGAGTCAGCACTCGACGTTTAATGTTACTAGGCAACTTTTCAACCTGTCTCATTTCTGCATTTGTTAAATTCTGCTTTTGATCACTCATCACCACTAATCTCCTCTCCGTTGCCACCTTTAATTGAAGCCGTTGGTGCTTTTGTATTGTGTGTGGTCACTCGATGCTTTGATTTATAGTACACAAATGCCGCTGCAACGCCGAACAAACCTACACCTAGGACAGACACCTTTATATATGCCACTAGTAAGAACCCAATAAGCAAAGCTGGCCACTGTTTTTTTACTGGCATCGTCCGTAACAAGATACCTAGCCCGACTGCTGGCAATAAGCCACCCGCAACTTGAAGTCCTGAAAGCAACCACTGTGGAACATATTGAAACGCAGTAACAACAAGCCCTCTACCAAAAATAACTGTCAAGAGAATAGGGATCCCTGTTTCACACATCGTCAAGATAATAGCAATCCATTGCCAAATTCCTATCATCTTATAATTACGATTTCCTACCGCTTTTTCTGCTTGATGTTGGAAATAAACATTAACCATTTTTAGTAAAACATCTAGTTGAACCATCACAATTGCTACTGGGATGCCGATTGTAACACCGACTTTTCCACCGATGCCCGTTGCAATTGCAAGATATGTTCCAACAATTGCCGCAGCTGGATAATCAGGAACGGAAGCGCCTCCAAAACTGCTGACTCCCAGTGTCATCAATTGTAATGTTCCGCCAACATACAGTCCGGTCGTCACATCCCCACATAAAAGTCCGGTTATGACACCGCAAAGTAATGCTTGCCAAAGTCCAATTGCGCTAACCCAGCGTTCGTAATTCATAAAGAAGCCAAATATAATAACTAAGATTGACTGAATGATTGTTACATGCATGACTACTTCTCCCCCTATTCGTCGTCCGGCCTGGTATCTTGAATCAGCGCACCAGTCGAAACTTCTTGTACTCCCGGATTGTCAAGAACTTGCTGAACCACGAAGCTCAATTCATTCTGGTGATTTAACAACGCCGTTAAAGCATCCACAAAACTTATATTGACAACAATCTTCGCCTTTTTTCTGTCTCGCAAAAGTGTATAAAAAGTTTTGAAAGGTGTGCCTTGAAACATATCAGCCATTACTAAGACATCCCCAGTCACTGAAGCTATCAATGACTCTGCTTTGGCATTAAAGTCATAAATACTGTCATCACCCAGACAAAGCGTATGAACATTATTTAAATCCTTTGAAAAACATGCCAATGTGTCATAGATTCCTTGAGCGTATGATCCATGACTAGTTAAAATAATTGTGACCATAATAGCCCTCCCTTGTTTTTGAATTCGCTTTCATAGTAATCTTCGCTCGGACCTTTGTCAATAAATTTATAGAATTTGTTCGAATAATTGTGAACGAATCTTGGGGTAGGTTTTTCTGCACCTTCTCCAACATTGACCAAGTCCTTTTTTTCCGTTAATCTTAGGGTGAGAATTTCCCTTTCGATAGAAATGAGCGAATAAATAATGAACAACTCAAAACGTATAGCAGATGATTTGCGAGCACTCATCAGCGAAGGCGGCTTGGTGGATGATCAGTTACCGACTGAAAATAGCCTGATGGCCAAATATCGAGCCAGTCGTTATGCTGTGCGCAAAGCAACCGAGGAATTACAAAAGCAAGGTATCATTTATAAAGTCCAAGGCGGCGGTACTTTTGTAAATAAAGCGTACAAAAAAAAGACACTCTCGCATGCTGTTGGTTTAGTCACAGCTGGTGATCTCGCAGAAAACGGTCTTTTAAATACTATAAGCACAGCTTTTTTTAAAAAAGGCTATACTTTGTTTACGGTTGAAACTCATAACTCACCACAATCGGAATATGAGTCGCTACGGTCTTTTTACGATCTAAATGCAGATGCTGTACTTATCGAACCCAGTCAAAGTGCTGTAAACACACAAAGCTTAAAACTATTAGGAGAAATGCAAGTGAATAAGATTTTCACATTCTTTTTATTTTCCTCCTATCCTTCAGTATCTGCCCCTTTGTTCTCTTTGACGGATGCTGACAGTGAAGCGGCTGTCACAAGTGAAGTTATTCAAATGGGCCATAAACGCTTACTAGGAATTTTTCAGGTAGACGATATGCGTAGTGTTTTAAGAATGAATGGTTTTATCCGTGCATACCAGCAACATCCTGAGGTTGCTTTAAATTCTTATATGGAAACTTACCAATCCTCAGAGTCACTACGAGCCGTTATTGAAAGAGTGCGTATGCATTTTATTGATGTAGATAAAGAACTCCGACCAACTGCCATCGTTGTGCACGATGATCGGATGGCATTACAAGTTATGTCCATGTTGCAACGCGCGGGTATTCGTGTTCCTGAAGACGTTTCGATTGTTGGATTCGGAGATTCGATTCAATCCAGCACAGTAACACCAACGCTCGCAACTGTCTCATTTGATAAACCGGCATTTGTTTCTCATCTCGTCCAGCAGACCCTTCTTGCTATATCAGGTGAGAAACCAGTTTCTAAACAATTTCCCGCATACTTGATAAAGCGTAAAAGTCTGTCCAGATATCCTTATCGAGCTGACTAGCGCTAATTCAAACCAAGTTTAAGGCTTTCGAATTTGCCCGTCACTATTAGCACGTTAATGATATTACATGCTTTACCACCTTAACTTAGCATATGACACTCCTTTTAAGAGTTCTCGCTAAGCATATGAAGGCGTAATTATAACGCTTAGTGTTAACTTTTCCGCCCACTGCAAAAAATTCTTTTCACCACGACTAGGATCATGCGCATTTACTTGAAATAGCCTACTTTTACCTCATGTAGACCAAGAAAAAAACCATGCATTTTTTCACGCATGGCTTTTTTACAGCTTAATGGTTTGATAACCGTATTCAGTACTTACACAGATCGCGTCATGCCACTAGCAAAAGCGCTTTGGCTCAAGATCAACTTTCACTTACAGGACTTTCACTCATCAAATGAACCTCATGATCAGCATGCCGCAGTTCAGGCCAGTACTCTCGATTCGCAATGATCAGATCATCCAGCACTTCTTTTGCCACTTGCGCACTAGGCAACGTCTTCGATAGCGTAAGTGCCTGCCAGAGTTCCTGATAATCATGATGAATCCAAGCGTCCACTACCAGCTTCTCTACCATCGCCTGATTAAGGATCATCCCGCGCTGAAACAGTGGAATTTTCCCTTGCGTTAACGGTTCGGCACCATCTTTTCCGACGATACAAGGCACTTCCACCATGATGTCGTCATCAATATTGGCGATTGCGCCATTATTTTCCACAATGAGCAACATGCGTTCATGTGTATTAAAGGCAATTGCACAGGCAAGATCCACGATAAATGAGGCGTGACTGTCGATTGGAAACGCGCCAACTTCACTCGTACCCGCGTCAATGATCTTTTGTGCTGCCGTGAAAACTCGTTTTTCTCGACCGTCCTCAACCTCATTAGCGCGTGTGTATTCAGGATCAGAATGGGCAACAACATAATCTGGGTATAAATAATACTTGAGGTACGTATTTGGCAGATAGTTAGGATCCACCGCAAGCAGATCCTGAGCTTTTTTGTGGGTCGCCTGCCAACTCGCATCCATGTGCTGCGTGTCCACTTCTACTTGGGTCAGATAACCGTGATGCGCTACATAGTCTCGAATCTGTGGTAAATATTCATGGCCGGCTTTATCCTTGACACTCGTCCACCAGCCAAAATGATTCATGCCAAAATAGCGCACCTCTAAATCTTCTGGTTGTAAGCCAACAATTTGTGACATCCGCCGCTGAGTTCCAACCGGCATATCACAAATATTCAAAATTTTGGCATCTGGCCGCAGCCGGCGACACGCTTCGGCCACAATCGATGCTGGATTGGAATAATTTAGCATCCAACAATCCGGTGAATACCGTTCCATAAAGTCAATGAGTTCAATGATGTCGCCGATACTGCGCATCCCATAGGCAATTCCACCTGGGCCACAGGTTTCCTGTCCGACAACATGATGCTTCAATGGAATCTTTTCATCCTGTTCCCGCATCTTGTAGCCACCAGAGCGAATGTGTGCAAAACAGAAGTCAACATCGGTAAAGGCGGTTTGGGGATCAGTCGTCCAAGTAAACTCGATATTAGGTGCTTTTTCCTTTAATTCAATGGCGATCGCCTTGGCAATTATCGCTTGGCGGGCTTCGTCAATGTCGTACAGTTTCAAAGCCCGTAACGGGAAACGATCCGCATTCTCCAGCAGCATCATGACAATACCTGCTGTATAAGTACTGCCTCCGCCTGCAATCACAATAGAAAACTTCTTAGTCTGAGTCATCATAAACACTCCTATTCAACTTCTGCTGTGTCGAACCCTAATGCTGCATCCACCGCGGTCCGTACTTTAGTGACTGCTAATCCGTAGACAACATGGACATTGTTGCCTTTTTTGATCACCCCACTGGCGCCGGTAACATTCTTTAATGTCGCTTCATCAACCAGATCCGGATCTTTTAAAACCGTTCGCAAGCGGGTATAACAATTCGTCACACTTTCAAAGTTGTCCGCTCCACCAAGTGCTTCAATAATGGTCGCGACTGGCACATCTTGGGCACCTTTGGGAACTTGTACAGGTGGCGTTTGCTTCTTCGCCTGATAATCGGCTTTACTATAAAGTTTGGTTTCTTCGGTATCTTGCTCACGCCCAATGGTTTTCAAGTTGAATCGTCTAATCAAAAACCTGAACGTAAAGTAATAGATGAAGAAGAAGGCAATCCCGACGAGTATATACATCGGCCAGTGAGTTTTTCCGATACCCAGTGGCAGGTTATACAGCAGAAAATCAAGGAAGCCATTTGGTCCAATTGCCCGAACGTTAAGGAGGTTCAAGACGACCATGCTCAAACCGCTCAGCCCAGCATGAACGACAAACAGTAATGGGGCAATGAACATGAACGAAAACTCAATTGGTTCAGTAACACCTGCTAAGAAAGAAGTCACAACGGCAGGAATTAGGATTGCCTTGACTTTATTCTTGTTTTCCGGTTTCGCCATTTGATACATCGCTAAACATGCGCCGATCAAGCCAAACATTTTCGAAATACCACGTGCATCCCAGATAACCGAGCGCGATAGTAGGTGAATACCAGGATCGGCCATCTCCGCGTAATAAATATTTCTGGCACCTTCAAAAATGTGACCACCGATTTCTTCAACCCCACCAAGCGAGGTATAAAGAAATGGCGTGTAAATGAGGTGGTGTAAGCCGGTCGGAATCAGCAATCGTTCCAGTGATCCATAAAGGAATAACCCAAAGTTACCGGTCTGATTAATTACGTGGCCCAAACCGGAAATACCCATTTGGATGAATGGCCACACATAGGTCAGTGCGACTGCCAATAAAACCGTCACCGGAATCAGTACAATAAAGACAAAACGACTGCCCCCATAAATCTGAAATGCACTGTGGAATTCAGTGTCAACAAATTTGTTATGGATATAACCAACCGTAATACCGAGAATAATGCCCAGAAAAACGCCCATATCCAGAATCTGAATCCCAAGCACTGCTGCCTGACCGGTTCCTTGAAGATTCTCAGCTTTGGAAAGAATTCCCCGCAGCTCCATAAACCTATTCATGGCATTGATGAAAACTAAGAAAGTCAGCAAAGCCGTGAATCCGGCCTCTGCTTTTTTCTTCTTCGCCAAACCAACCGCTAACCCCACACAGAAAATCACCCCAAGATTGGTCAGAATTGAAACCAATGACCCCGACAAAATCAAACCAAAGCCCTTGGTCACTGGATTATTCATAAATGGGACAACTTCAAGCAATTTTTGATTCGTAAAGATATTGCCGATCGCGATCAAAATACCCGCAATCGGTAGAATTAGCACCGGCACAAACATTGCCTTTGAAAATCGCTGTAAGCCATCCATGACCTTTTGCTTCATCCTTTTCACCTCTCCGATAGGTATATTTAGTAACCTGATATCGTTGTTGGTTTAAACTTAACAAAGTATTGGTTGTATGAAAACCCTTTCAAAGTCATTGGGAACGCGTTACGCTCGCTTGGAACAGGTTCCATTCAGCTCACGAAAGCCAGATAAAAAGCCATACGTTTTTTCGCGTACAGCTTTCTTTACATTTTAAATGTCTGATAATTCCTTAATGTTACTTGTTTGCAAGCACTACTTCCCCAATTCAATCACGCCGTCATACTCCGCACGCAACTTCGCATCAAGATGATGACTCACTTCAATCAACGTCGTATCGGGATCATCAAGAAATGCTTTGGTAACGGCTTGGGCTGTTTCTGGATCAAGTGCAGACGTCCCTTCATCGAGTAAAGCGATTGGTTTTGGTGCATAAAAGAATCTTGCCAATGCCAGTCGCTGCTTTTGTCCACCTGACAAGTTTTCGCCATTTTCTTTGATCAGCTGGTGGGGTGATTTCACAAAGTCAACTTGTGCTTTCTTCAATGCTTTTTGTAGCCAGTTGTCTGCATGCTTTTTCTTTCGCCAAAGTGCAGTATTGTTTTCAACCGAGTCGTTAAATAAGTATACGTTTTGATCAATGTATTGACCGATTCCCGTCAGCTGTGCTCTGGTTAGTGTTCGAATGTCGTGATGATCAAGATAGACATGGCCGTGATAATCCGTAATTTGCCCATTCAAAATCTTGAGCAGGGTACTTTTACCCACCCCGCTGCGGCCAACAATGGCATATTTGCCGCCGCGTTTAAATGTCAGATTCAGGTGATCAAAAATCTTTTTTCCGTCAATAGCGTAACTCAGATTCACAATTTCTAACGCGTGCTGAAAAGTCGGGACTGATGTTGGCTCGCTGGCAGCTTCATTGTGAACCGCTCTCGCAGCAATCTTGTCAAATAGTGGCCGCGTTGATTTAATCTGAACGGCATCGTTGCTTAGGCTCGACATTGAGTTGAACACGCTGGCAGCAATATTCCCAGTTGAACTAATAGCCCCAAGCGGAATCGCACCTAAAATGGCCAGTATACTGGTGACCACATCCACCATAACCTGACAAAAGATACTCAAGGCAGCAATTAGATTTGAAACTCGGGTATTAGTCTGCGTGTAAGTAACTTTAGTATGACCGTATTTTTGCACTGCGATTTTCACAAGCCGACGCAATTGTCCCAACTGATTTGCATTGAAAAATACGTCAAACCCGTTGAGTACATTGGTTAGTTGATTCGAAAAGGCGGCGTTACCATCCGACAACTGTTTTGTAGCAGTGGTCATCGATTTTTCTAAATACGAGGGTCCTTTTAACATTAAGATGACTAACACGAAAATGACAGGTAGAAACAGCAGATGATAGGCGGCAAGTGCCAGAGTCGCAAAGAGGACGGTAGCCGCGCTGGAAATCAACGCAAAGAACTTTTTGATCGCATTCACCTCGATGTTTCCGGCATCGTTCACGTATTCTGAAAGGTATTCTCCTGTTGTCTGCCGATGATATTGTTCGTAGGATTTACCGGAAATTTTCCGCGAGATGGTACTGCGAACCGCCACCAAGATCCGCTGCGTTAGCTTTTCCTGGAAAACGGTCTGAAAGTAGTTGCTGACAAGAAACGTCATCCAGACAAGCAAGTTAACCACCGACCATTCAACCAGTGCCAGCAGATTCTTGGAAAAAACGGCATCGGTGGTAAATGTTAATAGCACCGATGTCCCGGTATATAGCAAAACATTAACGATAATCCAGACAATATTAAGGCATGTCCGCCCACGCTGTTGCATTAAGAAGTTCTTCATAGTCTATCTCCCCTATCAAGCATCGTTATCCCGACACCACCACAACTAGGTTTTCTTGATACTGCTTACTTTAGTCGCTAAACTGGGGAGGAATCATAGTGTTTCGAAAATGAAACAGGGAGTAACTAACTATGAAAAACTTTGGCGCAACTTTTAGATATTTACGTGAGGCGCGCGGTATTAGTCTGAGCTCACTGGCAGACGATGTCGTGTCAAAAGGCATGATTTCAAAATTTGAAAACGGCACCTCTGATTTGTCCACGACCCGCTTTTTTCATTTACTGGATGCCATCTACGTCACGCCTTATGAATTTATGATCGTGATGAATCACTTCGAGCCACTTCATACCAATCGCTTTCTGAAAAAAGTTACCGAGTGCGCATTAGCTCAAAACGTGCCGGGGCTCAAGCGTTTGGCCAATGAACAATACGAACGCTGGCAGCAGTCGCAATCACTTTTCGATCAACTCAATTGGATCATGGCCGCATGCATCCTAGCCGAAACCGCAAAACAACCATTATCGGCTAAAGTCAATCTGCACGTCCTCACTGATTATCTATTCAAGTGTGAAGACTGGGGTAACTTTGAGTTGATCTTATACGGCAACACTATGACACAGTTGCCAATCGACGCCATTGTCATCTTTTCCCAGACGCTGTTAGAAAAATGCTCCCTTTACACCGGTTTAATCACGGTATACGAAACCTGTATCAATGTCCTGCTCAACACCATCGCCGTCTTGATCCGCCACAATCGCATCCAGACTGCTTTAAAAACCGTTGCCCTTTTAGAACAAAAAGACTTGCCGGAATCGTTTCTCTTGGAAAGAATTCTTTTGAAGTACTACAAAGGGATTCTGCTAGAAAAAACCGGCGAATCGAAAAAGGGACATGCGCTTATTCACGCTGCACTAAGCGCTTTAGATGCAGGTGACTGCGATACGTTCATCAGCTCGCTCCGAGAAGCGTTAGCCGATCTTGGGGTGTATCATATTTGAAACTAAAAAGGCCGTACTTTTATACAGCCTTCCCGCGTCATGCATCACTTTTGTCACCGAACCCGCTAATTCAATTTCTCCACCTCGCCGATCACCAGCTCAAACAAGGCCAGCATCTGCGGGTAAAACAGCGATGCCCGTTGATTTAACTCATCCAGTGGAAAATCATCCGCGACTTTAAGCGTCCAGTCAGCCATTTTAGCCAATGTACTGTCTGCGTTACCAGTGAAGGCAACAACGGGAACCGGCAAACTGCTGACTAAAGCCGCTTTATCAATCACACTCTGCGTCTCGCCAGACTTTGAAACAACGATAAACAATCCCAAATCCTCTAAATAATTCTCCAACAACGCAGCCGAATCACCTGGGGTTGAGAAAAAACACCGCTTACCTAGAATCTGAAATTTTTTAAACATATACTGCCCAATTACGCCTGAAAAACCAGCCGCATACAGGTACAAATATTGACTTTCAACCGCCGCGATTTGTTGAGCCACTGCGCGAATGGTCGTCGCATCATTTTGATCAAGCACCGCTGATTGCAACGGATCCTCAGTAGCGTCAACGGGTTGCATGCCGGCCTCGCCATGACGCAACATTGTCATCAACTTATACTGCATCTCTACGAAACCGCGATAACCCATTTTGTGTGCTAACCGCATGACGGTCGTGGCCGATGTGTAATTCGCTTTCGCCACGCCGCGTACGCCCAAGATCTAACACACGGTCAATGTTGGCCACCAGATACCGCAAAACCGTGAACTCAGTCTCCGTCAAATTCTTCCCCGCAACCAGCTTTTCTAGTTTCACAATTGTCAGCGATCCTTTCATTGTTCGTCATGCTGATTTAACAACCAATCCTGCGCAAGTGAAAATGTTCAATCGGCATACGTCAATGTCGTAACCTGATCGCCATGCGCAACCGGCCCCGCTTTAATCGCATCGAACGCTTTCACCTTATCCATATTTGTAAACACAACCACCACAGCCGGGTCACGATTTGAGGCTTTAATCGCGGCAATATCGACTTGCGATAAAACATCACCCACCTGAACTTCATCCCCCGCCGCAATCTCAGTCTCAAACGGTTCCCCGTCCATCTCAACCGTATCCAATCCCATGTGGACTAACACTTCAAGTCCTGCTACGGATGTAATTCCAATGGCATGTTTCGTTGGGAAAACCGAGCTGATGACGCCTGAAATTGGCGCATAAACTAGCCCTTCTTCAGGCGCAACTGCATACCCATCGCCCATCATCTTTTCCGAAAAAACACCATCTTTGAGCGCCTCCAACGGCATTAACTCGCCTGTTACCGGTGCAGTGAAAACGTCACGCTTTTCTTTTTTGAACAACCCGAACATTAATCGCCATCCCCTTCTGAATTTGACTGAAACCCCGTAACTTCACGGGTGTTATTTTTTATTGTACAGGAAAAAGGAGAAGCGTGTAAACGGTTTCTTAGAAGCAAAAAAACGCTGAGCAAAAACATTGCTGTGACTATCTGCGGCATGCTATCATTATTTCAGTCAAAAGATTAGCGATAGTCTTTTTGATTGTCTACTATTACTATTTCCAAAAGCTCCATGCTCGAAAGGGAGCATCGGCCTCCACCGATACTCCCCTGGCAAGACCGCTCAAGACGGTTGACATAAGATTTGCAATAAAAGACCGTCATCTTCTCCAAAAGATTAGCGACGGTCTTTTTGATTGTCTAGGATTGCTACCTCCAATGGCACCATGCTATAATAAAACACGAAAGGGAGCATCGGTGGCGTATAGATTTTGATCATCGCGCATAGGCGACCACCTCACAATACGTTGGATTTGCCAACCGTCATTCACTTTCTTGTCTTGTTTATTATGCCATACAAAACGTCAAAACGCCTGCTATCTCAATGATTTCAGGCGTTTTTTAATGCTTGGATTGTATTTCTTGATGCATCAGTCAGAGAGTCTCACAGCCAAGAGCTAAACCTCAGTCACTAATCGGCCGCAACCAGCTCACTCGCATCCACTAGACGTTTGGTCATCTCCCACAGCTTGGCCACGTCTTCCGGTCGCGTCAGGCCAGTTGCCTTGTCAATGATCGAGCTGTAAATATGCGGGATGACCTGTTTAACCCTGGCATCCAAGGCAATTTGGAGAATCGCTTCGTAATTATCCAAGTCAATGCCGCCAGTAGGTTCGAGGTTAAAGCCTTCCGCGGCACAGGCTTTAGCCACTGCGCGGAACTCGGCTTCGTGCTTCAAGCCGCCCATGGGGAAGAACTTGAAGCTGGTGCCGCCCATGTCTTGCAATAGGGCAATGGCGGTTTCAACCGGAACTTCTGCGGCTGGTTTTTGGCTGCTCTTCGGTCCAGTGGCGAGATTAACGAGGCCGACTTTGCCAGTTGGTGAGACCAAGCCATTAATAACGGTCTCATTTTGGCCCAAAAGTGCGCGACTGGTGCCAACGCCAGTGAAGACTTGGTTAACGTGTTGGGGCTGCAAGACTTGCGAAACCCGACTTACCATGGCGCTTTGATTCGGGTCGCCTGCGCCTAAGCCAACCGATAACCCATTAGCGGTCACGGCTTGATATTTTTTCATATCTTCAATCGCCGCTTCATCGGTTGCGTAGTTCTTGGTCAAAACGCCGACCACCACATGGCCTTCCGCAGCTTCATAGATGTCTTTGGCATTGTCGACGGAACCAGCGAGCACATTTAGGGCGACACGATTTTTATAATAGTTTGGGGTTAAGTTCATGGAAGACAACCTTTCTATGCGAGAATTTCTTTGAGACGATTGACGATCAGGTCCATTTCCGCTTGATCAACGGCACGAATATCGAATTCGATGATCCCTTCATTAGCCCGATATTCGCGCGTGTAGATAGCCGGATCCCCTACCTTTAGTTCGGCTGTAACCTGCTTGGCATTTTTGGGACTGGAGGCTTCTACCGTCACCGCAGCCCGGAAAATCGGGCGGCCGGCACCATCTTGGACTTCCTTTACGTTCAGGTGTGGCACCTCATTCAAAGCGGCCACGAATGGGTGCAGCCGCTTCTTCATCGCCTCACCGGACTCTGGACCGTGATCCAGATACTGACTAAGCGCGGTGGTAAACCCGAGCAGATTTTCCTTGCCGATTTTCATGGCGCGGCCAATCCCAAGCCCTTGCAGTTTCGTCCAACCGATATACGGCTCCTTGCCGAAAACCAAGCCTGATGCCGGACCTTCAATCGCTTTGGCCCCAGAAAACAGCACCACGTCAACGCCCATTTCGACATACTTGTGCAAATCCTCTTCCGCCGCAGCATCGAGAATCAATGGAAGTTCGTGGCGATGAGCAACCTCCAAGGCTTCCTGAATCGTAAGCATGCTTTTTTGCACCGCATGATGACTTTTCACATAGAAAATTGCTGCGGTGTTGGCTGTGATCATCATCTCCACATGTTCCGGCGTGCACATATTGGCATACCCGGCCTCAACCACTCGACCGCCACCAAGTTCGATCATAACTTCTTCCGGCGTACCGTAATCAACATTCTGTCCCTTAGGCAAAATGATCTCACGCTTGGTATACTGCGAAGAAAACGGATGATAAACATGATACTTACTACCCTCACCAATAATCCCGGCGACGGCTTCAGCGATCCCGGCCGACGCTGAGTTCACCACCACAGCGCCTTCAGTTCCCAGTTTTTTGGCAATGTACGCGCCAGTTTTATCAACCAAATCCTTCATTTCAAAAAAGTGAGTATCCCCAAACTGCTGCGCCTGAATCGCGGCCTCCGGGACTTTGGAAACGCCCAGAATGGTCATTTTACCGCTAGCGTTGATCACGTGCTTCAAATCGTAAGTGCTGTAATAATCTGTCATGCGTGTTGTTCCTCCAAATCGTAAACCGCCCCGCCAACAACTGTGTAAATTGGCGCGATGAGTTGCTGGCCGGTTTTTGTGTTGCCATTAGAATCCGTTAATACCTTATCACCTTTTGTTAGGTTAAAAATGGTCACGTCCGCATCTTTTCCTGGTCGCAACCGGCCTTTATTCAAAAGATGGAAGGTGTCCGCCGGTGCAAACGTCACCATTCGAATAACCTCTGGCAAGGTATAGCCGAGCAGCAACATCTTTTCCATCGTCGTCGCCATGTCATAAACAGGACCATTTTCACGATTGCGGTGGTAAATATCCGTGCTCAAGGATTTAGGATCAAGGCCATGATCGCGGGCAATCTGCATGGTTTTAAAATTAAACGAATCTGTCCCGTGGCCTACATCGAAAACAACCCCACGGTCATATGCATCATAGACGAATTCTTTGATCTCGCCGTTTTCATCAATCATCCCATTTGGCTTGCCGTTATAAGCATGCGTTAGAACATCACCTGTACCCATCGCTTGCAAAATATCTTTGAGTTCAGGCGGATTGGCGCCGACATGCACCATGATCGGCAAATGTCCGAGCAAAGCCGCATATGATCTTGCCGCCAATAGTGGCTTGATGCCATTATCAATCACCACCGAATGGCTTTCACGGGCCTTGATGCCGACGATAAAATCAGGTAAGTCCGCAACCGCATCAAACAACGCCTGCTTGTTGACTTTATCTAGGTCTCCCAGCTCATCCTGCGCTAAAATACCGGTGCGACCGATATTGATCAGTGCGTAAACATTGGTCTTTTTAGCGCGTGTAATGTCGTAAAAACTCCGAATATTGTCCGCACCGGTTGATCCCGCATCGATCACGGTTGTTACGCCAGCCTTGTACCCATCTTCATCGGGATCGTCATAGTACAAAGATAGCTTTTCATAGCAATGCACGTGATCGTCAATCCATCCAGCCGTGACGTAGGATTGCTGGTGTAAGTCAATTTCCTGATGACCGCCTGCCCCTTCCAGTTTCGGTGCTACCGCAGCGATCCGGCCGCCATTGATGCCGACCTCGATCGGCTGTTCACGTTCTGTTTTACCGTTCTTAATTAAGACATCAAACACAAGTGATTACCTGCCTTTCGATTTGATTGTAGCCATTTTTGGATGCAACGCTTGGAGAAATCTGAAGTGCGTCAACAAGTGAGGAAAGTTGACCATGCAAATGGTTACTCCTGTGTACCGGGCTCTCCAAAATCTTGCGCTCCTGCCACTCTCCGAAACGCGCAAACTGGCGCAGAAACCTGCACATAAGGACCTTAGACCGCCAATGCTCCGGTTTCTAAGCGCGCCAGTTTACGCTCTTAAAGTTTCACCGGGAAGAAGAATCCCATAATCATCGCGCCAATAATCGCACCGCCTGGGATTGGTTTTTTCCAAGCGTAGAACAACGCTGCGCCGACCGTGCTGCCAATGCCAATCGGAATGCTGGCAGTCACGGCACTGAGAATAATCAACGGTCCAAGGAAGCGACCCGTTTGGTTACCGGCTCCCATCATAACGTCGGCACCAAATGTCGCATTACTTTGGTTAATCGTGAACTTCCGCACCAGGAAAATGATCATCCCGATAATTAAGCCCAGAATCGCCCCAGTCAACAACGCCAAAGCAAAGTTCGACACCAGCGACTTGGCGCCAACCGACAATAAGATCGCCGGAATGCCGATCCCGACCCCCGTCAAAATCGAACCGCCAAGATCCAGAATGCCGACAAGTGACCCTTCCAGAATCCGGGCAAACAGGAAACTCGCCCCAAACGCCGCCGCTGCACCATATGAGCCACCGGTCATGCCGGCTTTCAGCATCGCCACAATCGCCACTTCATTGAAGGCCCCAACGCCATAGTTAAAATACATGGATGTTCCGGCAAAAACGCCTGCCGACATCATTGCAACAATCGCGACAAAGCCCCAATCCGCATGCCAGAAATCACGATCTGCGGCTTCTCTCAATTCTTCTTCAATTGGCGCTTGATTTGCTGTAGCTTGTTTATCCGCCATCAGTCAATCCACCTCTACTTTCCGCTTAACATGTTATGAATATTCGACAACCAGTCAGGTGCATTTAAGTTAAAGGACTTCAGCAAGTTGAGATCGAATCCGCGGAAGAACCCTGATAAGACGAAGAGCAAAATGGCCGCGACCAAAATTGATTTCGTAATTCGGGTCCATCCTAGTTCATCAACACCTTTACCGACAAGAATGCCTAAAACCACCCCTGGTACCGCATTACCCATAATCATGGCCGACAAACCGCCAAACACGGTTCCAAACAGGCCTGACCGTCGACCGGCATCAATTGCCGCCAACCAGAATAAGATTGGCATGACAAGGTTAATCAACTGATTCGCCGCCGGAACAAGCACTTTAACCGCCGTTACTTGCAGCGATTCGGGAATCGAACTGGACGTGACATTCAAGAAAGCAACGACTACGATACCGGCAATCGCCCCGGCAATCCCCATTTTCTTAGGATTATGCATGGTTTGTTCAACGTTACGATTTTTAACCAGTAACCCAGCGGCTGCCCAGTTCGGAATGACACGGTGCGTAATATCCTGCGTAAAGGCGCCGGCCCCAACCGTTGACGCCCAGGCATTGAAGAAGAAGCCCAACCCGAAACTAAAATGCGAAGCCGGATCGCCTTCTGCCGCATTCATTTCACCCAGTGTTCGAAACGCGCCCAAAGCTTGTGTCTTTGGCGCGGTGAACATCCGTGCTGCCCCAACCCCTGCCGCAAAACCAACCAATCCGCCAATAATGATGGACTGGAATAAAATTGTGAGAATTGGCAATTCATTTCACACCCTTCAAAATATTCTTTAGATTCGGCAATGACATGGCATCCGGCGATGGTGCCGCGACGTCTTCAAAAACCAAAGCGTCAAGGTCAATCGCCGTAACTGCAACTGTCACTGCCAGTGTCACTGCATAAGTGGTACGCGTGCGTTTAAAAAAGAAAAACAGAAACTTTTCCGTATAACTCGACTTAACCAGTTTCAGCGGCTCGACTTTTTCGGGAACGATCCGCAAAATCGCAGTTTCGGTATCACCAATCAGCTGTTTTTGGATATTGCTAAAAGCGGCGGCAAAGGCTTGCTGCTTGGTTTCGCCTTTGCCAGATACCGTGACGACTTGATGCTTGGTTTCATTGACGACTGTCATTTATAACCGCACTCCTTACGCTTCGGGATACTTCTTGTTCCACGCTTCGACCAGTGCCTTACCCAACGCTTCTTGATCCATAAAACCAAAACCGAGAACTTTAGTGCCTTCCTCGATGGCAGTTACGCCTTCTTGAATCGAGCGCATGCCATGACGTTCCGGCCACCCATATTGCGTATGCGCAGTAATCGCCCCGGCACCGCCAGAACCACAGAAGCTAATGCCCATATCGGCTTTTTCTTTATCCATCACCTGACCCAAACGCATATCCGCCCCCATACCAGGCACCACAACGGCAGTACCACCAGCGTCTTCAACCCCTTTAGCAACGTTTTGACCTTTACCCATCCGATCTGCGATAACTACTTTAACCATGATATCTTCCTCCTGAGCGTGAGCTGGCGCGGTTAGAATCCTCGCCAGTTAACACGAGATAATTGCAATCGTAAAATATCTCCACTTCAAATCTTGTTCTGCGCCGCTTCAAAGTGAATCGATAACACATACTTCTCCGCATCCGCCGAATGACCGATGCGCCGAACCACTTGATCGGCTAAATCCAGCGACTTTTTCGAGACTTCCGCAAACATTTGGGGATCGACTGCCGGCAACTGTTCGCCTGACTTTGAGCGGTTGATCATTTCAATCAGATGATTCGTCAACACTTGCAACTGAACCGCGGTAAAATGAATATCCGCTTGTTCGGCTAACTGAATCACGTCACTGACAATCACTTGAACCGCCTGTGGATCTTGGCTTTGGGCAATCATTTTTTGCACTTCAACAGGTAGCTTAATTTCGGCTTCCAGTGGTGACATCCCCCTTCTGAGACACAGCATGACCTAAATTCAAATATTCAAGAATCGCATGGACTTCCGCGCGATTGATGGCAAGGCCATGATCGGTAAAAATTCGTTCCACGGTGCCAGCTAATTTGGCATCGTCATGATTAGGTTTTCCTTGGTACTGCTTGCCAAACATAATGCGCTGGGCAGCTAAAAAGACGTGCATCATGAACGCATCGGCATAATACGGGTCAATCTTGGTTGGCAACTGGCGCTTGAGTTCTGAATAAAGACTGAACATGGTCAGAATGGTTTGTTGCGTCTGCTTTTCCAGATCAGGCTTAGGCTTAATCGGGACTACCGGCGGCTCTGCTTTGAGTTGTTCAAGTGGCACCTGCAAGCGTTTGGCCACCGCACGCCGGATAGCGGCAATATCAGTCGCGTTTGGCAAGGGTTGGACTTCAATGACTTGCACATCCAGATGCTTCAGTGGGAAAACGCTAATCACCAGCTCAGGATGCTCGCGGGCAATCAGCGCCCGTGCATCATCAATGGAGGCAAATCCGACCAATTCAATGTTGGGTATCGCCGAAGCCACGCGCTGTTGAATCAGATTGGTGATCCCAATACCGGTGGCACAAATATAAGCGACCCGCACCGTTTTCAGTTGGCTGTCCCGATTGAGCGATACCATGAAATGCAAGGCGATAAAGGCCACAAATGCATCGTTCAAAATCGGGCGATAGGCGGCCAGCTCCTTATGCACCGTCTTTTCAATTGCTGCAAACAACTGCGGATATTCGTGCTTGATGTCCTGCGTAAACGGACTGTATTGAAGCAGTTGATTCTCCTTGCCAAGCGACTGGCTGAGGTGCAGGTAGAGATTTTCCTGAAGTTGACTGTCGTGACTGAAATCGTGATCAACCAGCGCCCCAACTGCCAAGATGATTCGGTGCGTCATGGCAACAAAGTTATGGTTCTGTGCCACCGTCAACTTCTGGCTATCCGCTCCAAGGTAATAAGCAAAATCGTCGGCCCAAACTGGCAGGTTGTAAAACGCCAGTGCTTTGAGAATCAACTGACCGGTAAACGTGGTACTGTCACCTTGCTCCACAACCCGATGATAACTATTCACCGGTTGATTAATCCCTTGGCGCACAATGCCGATTGCAAGCCGAATCATGGTCGTAATCAAAGCGCTGGGATCAGGCATTTTCTGATCCTGTTTTCCCAGTTGAATCGCCGCTTTCAGGATCGTATTAAACGCATGATCAAAGGTCGGCTCACTCGTCAAAACGAGCGCCCGTTTCGGTTCAACCAAGGCATTGAGGCAATCCACCAGCTCCGCCATCAACGTCTTACGATTCAACTGCTGAGCGATAATGCGTTCCAGCAACCGGCGAATATCCAGCTCCGTCCCCGTGAGTTTGTAGCCATAATAATTTTTACTCGTGAGCTTCACATTCACCTGATGCAAAAAGGCAGCCAGTTTCTTTAAATCGTTGTTCACGGTCGTTTGACTGACATTCACCCGCGCTTGAAGCTGCTGTTGCGTTGTATAGTCACTTGTTTGCGCCAAAATCAGAATCATGCGGATAATCCGTTCATTCGGGGCCAAATAGTTATCCGCCAACTGTTCATCGATTTTCTCGCGCAATGCCATGCGATCTTCAACGCTTGCTTCAATCCAGACGCCTTTTCGTGGTGCGCTTTCGAGTTTGGAATGGTGCAATGCAAGCCATTCACGAATATCTGCCAAGTCATACTTCACGGTGCGAATACTGACCGCCACGGCTTCTGCCAACTGCTTAGATGTCACCACCCCTTCAGCATTCAGTAACTGCAACACAATTTGCCGCTGCCGAGTACTCAATTGCAACGTGTTCACCCCCTCGTAAAACCACTTGCCACAACGATGCCAGACGCCTGCCAGCACGCCATTCACACCGCTCATTTCCAACCTCCACCGTCACTTTAAAGCGCTTTCTAAAAAGAAACAATACGCAATCATTGCACGATTAATCGTGCAATCGCATGTGATCTGGCAAACAATGGCAAAATGGTCTGTTCCAATTATAACGAAGACTGTATTCATGCCGCTAACTTTCACCCTTATAAAAATGCTTATGTATAGGGATTAAAATGATAAGTAAACGCTGACTATGCCTGTATTGATATGGAACAATCGCCCAGACAGGTTCATACACTTTTCACATTATTACGAACTTAATCATGCAAAAATATGTTTCTCACACCCTCAAATACAACTGTTATCTGATTTTGAATTTATAAACCGCATCAAGTTTTTGAATGCTCCACATAAAATAATAAATAGTTAGGTGGCACATCCACGAAATACCATAGCCCACCTCATCGTCACTAATCACAGCGGCTTGCGTTCATCAAAAAAGCCTCCTGTTGCTCAACTTTCGGCAACAAGAGGCATCTTTATTTTGCTAGTGCTTTTTCTCTTAAACTCCCGCGGTCCTATCAAGCTGGCGTCCTTCTTCATTGAACACCCGAATCGCATCGTTAGCAGCTGCGTTTGTCATCAGCTGTTTAAAGATATCATAACTGATCGTCACATTTGCGGCGCCGGCTTTGATCGCGGCCATGACTTGTGAGGCGTTTTTGAAACTTGCCCCCATGATCTTAATATGCGTATCGGTACTTTGATAAAAGCTGTGGGTCTCGGCGATCATTTTATATGGATCAATGTCGAGCTGCTCCATGCGATTCACGTATGGCGCGATATAGTCGCAATCCACAACGCAAGCCATGAAGCCTTGGCGCGTTGAATATACGGCCGTTCCCAGCAGACATTCATCGGGCTTTTCATCCCTAATTGCAGAGATTGCCTGATAGCCCGGTTCAAACAGCGGCACTTTAAACGCCATTCGGGTATCATCCGTGTCCGGAAAACGGCGGCGCAATTCATGATAATCAGCCAACAGTTCGTCCTTGGTATCACCCACCAGCTGAACGAATAAAACGCCGGGCTTTAAGGCGCGAATCTTAGTCAGCTGTTCAAAACGCGGCTGGCCTTCCTTAAGCAACAACTTAGGATTAGTCGTAACGCCTTCAAACTGGTTAAACTGCAACATTTCCTTAATCTGGCTGAGATTGGCAGTATCAATGAACATCGCTTATTCCCCCTTCATAACCTTAATGACGGTGCCGACATCCAAATCCGGATAGGGCTTTTGCTCCAAGTACAGTGATCCGGCCAGTTCCGGTGTGGTCGCACCGTCAAAAACAATCGCGGTGTGACCTAAATTGCCTAAGTTCGTATTGACTTCGTTGCCCACCGCCGTAATAGCATAAGTCTGATCACCAAACATCATCACATCGCCGGGTTTAATCGGCTCAAGAATTTGATTCACTTTGATAATGAAGCAGGATGACCGCAACGCATCAGGCGCCTCATCCCCAAAAAGAATCGCCATATTAATATCTTTAAACCCGCGCGCTTCGGAACCAACTTCAAGAATGGTGGTTTCATATTTCAATGTTGCTGCTACTGACGACACCGCACTCACCTCTCTAAAAATCCTGCTTTATTTTGCATACAAACCAAAACTTGCTAACCAAGCGACCACGACTCGGGGTACCCCGTTTAAGAATCGCGAATACAACACTGAAACCACACCGACTTCAACGGTTTTTGAATCTGCTTCTTCAAGCCCTAAACCAACGGGAATGAAGTCAGCCGCATTTTGCGTATTGATGGCAAACAAGGCCGGTAATGCATATTGCGGCTGAATGTTGCCGCGGCCGATTTCAACCCCGATCAGCGTCCCGATGACTTGGGCAATAACCGCGCCTGGACCGAGGATTGGGGATAAGAATGGCAAGGAACAGATAAAACCAATCGCAATTAAGCCAAAAACATTCCCAGCCAGTGGTGTCATGAGTTTGGCAAACCAACTGCCTAAACCTGAACCTTGAATAATCCCGATTAGCAATGCGACAAAGGCCATAAACGGAATCACGGTGTTAAGCATGGTCTGGACAGAATCTTTTGCCGCTTGGTTAAAAGTCGCAATTACCTTCCCGGCACCAATTCCGATCCGGGCAATAAAGTTAGGCTTTTTCATTTGGGCAGTGATCGTTTTGTTCGTGTCAAACTTGGCTTCGCGAGCTTCAGCAGCTTGCTCGTCGGTTGCGGCCGTTTGCGCTTCTGTATTCGTTGTTGCCGCCGCCCCTGCTTCTGCCAAGGCAGCATGCTGTTTGCCGGCTTCACCGCGCTGGTCAAATGGAACGCCATTTAACGACTGATCCGGAACAGCATCATCCGGCAATGCGGTAATCTGATTCACATCAACATTGGAAACATACAATTTAGGCACAATATATTTTGCCAGCGGTCCGGATTTTCCGGTGGGCAACACATTGATGGTTAAAATGTTTTTCTTCGGATAAATCCCGCAGCGCAGCGTTCCGCCACAGTCGATGATTGCCAATGCCGTTTCGTCTTCCGGAATGGATGTTTTAAATCCGTCAACGGCTTCCATCCCGGTCAATTCCGCAATTTTGTCCACGATGGCCGGCCGGTTACCGCCTGTCACGTAGATAAACTTATGCTTCTGTTCGGTCGGTGTAATTGTCAACGGCCCGCCATAGCCGCCTGATCCTTTAACGACTTGAATGCTATGCCATTTTTTCTCAGCCATGATCCTAATCTCCTCATTTTAAAATCACTTCAACTTCACGCTATGACCGCTCCTAAACTTCTTGACCGTTACGTGCAGACAGATCAACGGTTTTACTCAAGGTAATGCCAGTTTGCTTGGAAACATAAGCAGTCGTGAAGTCGGTAATCCAGCCACCGATAAAGTTCATGACAATCCCGACTAACATATAGCGAATAGCCAGATCCATTTGATTCAGTCCAAGTTTTTGCACCCCTTGCGCAATCCCCAACCAGACAAATAGTTCACCTGGATTGATATGCGGGAAAACACCATTACTCGTATGACAAAACTGGGCTTGGGCGGCATAATAACTAGGCTTGTAATATTCAGGCAGGAAGCGAGCCAACGTGAAACACATTGGATTGCCCAGCATGAACGCCGCAAGAAAAGGTAAAACCAGATAACGCATTAACACATTACGACTCGCTTTTTGGGCAAACCGTTCGATGCGTTCTTCCCCGATAAAGGCAATAATCGTATTCATCAGTACCAACAACAGCAGCACAACCGGCACAATGTTGGTCATCCAGCTAATAAAGGTTTTTCCGCCAGTTTGAAACAGCTTCATAAAGCCAGCGGCAAAATCAGAAATGTATTGCATGATGGCATCCCCCTAGATCGTATTTTTTCCAAAAATATGCGCCAATGCATCAGGCAATGCTTTGATGCGCTGACCGATCTCATTAAAAATCGGCAGTGCAAACATGCTGACGCGGCTCGTATCAAAATCTTCGAAACTAAGATTATTCGTTTTATAGTTCACATAATTACGGTAAGCATTCAGAAAACACTCACGCTCGGTTCGACTCAGCTTCTGCAGGGCCGTATAATCAGCGCCGACTTCAGCGACTAACTCGCCATCAAATTGAGCGACTTCGCGAAACCGGCTAAAAACGGTCAACCCTTTCATCACCCGAATTTCCTGAATCCGATCATCGTGATCCAACCCAATCAGCATCAGACTGCCTTGCCGAAAACGCCGCGGATTCTTACCGATTAAGACGCGGCCTTCCTGGCGAACAGCATGATAATTGCGGGCAAAATTGCGAATTTGAAAATAACCCATTAACGCCTGTAATAAAAAGGCGGCAGCTACGAAAATACCTAGTATCAAAATGTTCATTCATAATCCCTCCGTTACAATGGTTAACGGATCGCGACTGTCTGTAATTTTCTGAAGATTAGCCATCGCCGTTTCATTCACCGCCAGCAAAAACAGCAAATCATACAACATGGACAAATCTTCCAACGCTTTTTTGCCTAAAGTCCGCGGAATCCCGATGACAAAAATATAACTGACGGACTTGCCGCCAATCGTGATGGCATGTGTCAACACACTCAGATGCAGAAACAAGCGATTCTGATCAATATCGGCAATCGCATGGGGAATCGCCGCGCCATTATCAAGCACAAATTTGGTGGTGGCTTCATGTTGAATGAGCCGCTCGATAAAGCCTGTATCGACCAACCCTGCCTGGCAATCTGCCTGAAGCGTCGCGCGCAAGACAGCTTCATACGACTGCCCCGGTTGATTGTCATAGATTTGCGCCCGCCAGATAATACGGCCAGCATCAATTTCATGTTGCACAGCCGAGGCGCGCACCTTCGTCTCAAGCACCCGATCCCGAAAAATGTCGCCAATCATGACCACGGGAACTTTCAATCTGAATGCCAATGGCCGGTCTGTAAAAACCATGATGAGTTGATCCTGATGGGCAAGAATATCGGTTTCATCCTGAAAAGTCCGAATGCTGACTTGCGATTCAAACATGGTGTTCAATTGACTTTGCAAATATTGCAGCACGCTTTGACCCATATTGGAAAAGAACCCGACTTGCGGCTGATCCAGCGGCGCCTGATCCGCATGTTGCAGCGCCATTTCGAAGTAAACGGTCAAATAATTAATCTCGACATCCGCAATATGAATCCCTAAAATTTCTTCAAGCTTATCAATCATCACCATCGCCATATCGGCCGCCAACTGAAACCGCTGAAGCATCTTATCGGTTAAATAATCCGATGGCGAAATATGAAAAATGCCGCGATTGATCAGAAAAATCAAATGATACTTCGTCGTTTGATAAAACTGATCATAGTCAATTTTGGCATCAACCAAGGTCCGAATATCGGCCGCAATTCGATCGAAAATGACTTTGTTTGCCTGTACCTTTTGGGCTAACTTTTCTGCTGATAATAATTTATTTGCATACAGGTTAAACGGAAACGCCAAAAAGTTATATTCTTCCTGACTAAACTTGACCCGACACCGATCCTCAATGTCCGCAATGATGTTAATGAACAAAGGTGAATCTTCCATTAAGTTTGTGTAATACTGACTGATGCCATTAAGCTCATAGTGATGACGCTTCAGGAAAACGACAATTTGCATCACCTTTTGGAAGATCTGGGTGGTACTCGTTTTGATCTTGGCCGCATTGAGTCGGCTAATCACCGCCGCGACTAAAGTCTTATCGTCAAAAAGCCTTGCCTGTACATAGTCGAATAAGTGGTTATAAATCAGCATCGTTAAATCGACCGTTGAGCCCACCTGCAGCTTAATCCCACGACTCGTTGCACTTTCAATGCCAAGGTCGTAATTTTTTAACCAGTGCCGACACGCGTCTAAATCTTTTAGAAGTGTGCCACGACTCACGGTCAGCTGGTCGGCAATCTCGTCCATGGGTACAAATTTCCGTTCTTTGATCAACCGAAACAGAATCTCCGCCTGCCGTTTTTGCTTGTCGTTATTATCAATGTTTTGCTTGAACACGCCTGACTGAATCAGTGAAAATTTTCGATAATTCAGAATATGCAGGAAGTACCCGCTTTTGTTAATGCGAATTTCGGCTGCATCCCCCAACGACTCGCCTAGTTCATGGATATATTTTTGCATCGTGCGTGTCGAAACATTCTCGCTTTCAGCTAATTCGTCCAGGCTGGAGGTACCATTTGCCAAAAGATAACGCAAAAGCCGATAATCCAAACTATTCAATCAGGTGACCTCCTCCAAATGACCGATTATCCGCGCGATTTGCCTCCTGCCACATTTGTTGTAACGCCCGTGATATAACTTGCTCGATTCGATAAGAAGTAGTTCACCAAATCAGCTACTTCACTGAGTTTCCCACTGCGACCCAATGGCGTAGTCGAAGTCGAACGATAACCGGCGCGAATGGCGTCAACCGTGGTATCGCGCGTATATGCCAAGGCTTCTTCATAGCTCGGTGTCCGCAAGCCGGTTGCTTCCATAATCCCCGGGGCAACCCCGACCACGCGAATGTTGTATTTACCCAACTCTTTAGCCCATGAACGCGTAAACCCATTAATCGCGCCTTTACTTGCCGAATAAACACTTTGACCAACAGAGCCTTCCAAACCGGCTTCAGACGACATATTGACCACGACACCGTGGCCTTGCTTCACCATTCGCCGCACCACTGCCTGAGAAACCAAGAACACGCTTTTGACATTAACACTGAAAATCTGCTCAAACGTTGGCACGTTCAGTTCATACTTGCCATGTGGGTCTTTAGGGTCAACCAAAATCCGCGGTTTATTGATACCCGCATTGTTCACAACGCCCCAGATTTCACCGTTTATTTTTTCGGCCGTAGCAGCAAGATTTTCAACCGCTTCCGGATCCGTTACATCGGTATGAACGTAAGTCAGCTTCGGATCTTTCAAGTCGCCTTCCTTGAGATCGCCGTTAACTACATTGGCACCGTTATGAATAAGTTCTTTAACAATCGCGGCCCCAATTCCTGATGAACCACCCGTTACAACAATCGTCTTACCATCTAAGCCTAACCAATCAGACATATGCTATCGCTCCTTTTCATCTTTCGTTTTTATGGTAGCGTTTTCTTCGGCTAGGCTTAATCCAGTGATTTTCCATCAACCCTGAAAATTCGTGAACCATGTTGTTTAGTTTCAGAATTGTAAAAAAGCAGATGGATCTTCCGTAACTTACGAAAGATCCATCTGCTATTGTTTTCTTGTGTTATTCCACGTTTATCTATACACTTGGTTATCAGAATAACATAACAAAATTGCCTTCACCCAACACTCACGCTTTTGTCGCATGGCTCATCGACTTTGCTCCGTCCTGACCGTAATACGCATTGGCCCCATGCTTCCGATAATAATGTTTATCCAATAAATACTGCGGCAAGTGCACATCCTGATGCGTCAAAGTCAATGCATGATAATCCATTTCGGCGATCACTTCCAAAACTTTGGCATTATAAACCGCCTTTGCAGGAGTCGCGCCCCAGCTGAATGGCCCATGCTGGCTGACTAAAACAGCGGGGACCGCGTTGTGATCAATGCCGCGATCCTTGAAAGTTTTGACGATAACCTTGCCTGTATTTTCCTCGTAAGCTTCTTCAATCTCTTGTTGGGTCAAGGCTTCCGAAATGGGCACATCGCCATAGAACGTATCCGCCGCGGTGGTATTCAAATTCGGAATATCCATGTGCGCCGAAGCAAATGCAACGGCCCACGGTGAATGAGTGTGGACAATCCCACCAATGTCAGGAAAGGCATTGTACAAGACGGTGTGGGTTGGCGTGTCGCTTGAAGGATTCAACTGGCCTTCGACAACTTCGCCTTGAAGATTCACCACCACCATATCATCAGGCGTTAAATCCTCGTAATCGACCCCGGAAGGCTTGATGACAAACAAGCCTTGCTCGCGGTCAATTCCTGAGACGTTCCCCCAAGTAAAGGTAACCAGATCCAACTTTGGTAACTGCATATTAGCGGCATAAACTTCTTGCTTCAATTTTTCTAACATTGTTAAAACACCCCTTCTCAATTCATCAACCGTGTTACTGTGATACAGCGCGGTCCGATTTAACATGTCGCTTTAGGCACCACCGTTTAAAAGTAACGATAGGTTTTCATTTGCAAAATCCATGAAAGCGGTTTTAAAGACAAAAACTCTGATATAATGGGACATAACCACGTAAAGTCGGAAAGGAAGTTTACTTATGCTCAAAGCCATTGCACTTGATATGGACAACACGTTACTGAACAGCAATAAAGAAATCAGTGTCACCAATCGCGACGTGCTTCGTTACCTGAATCGCAAAGGCATTCGCATTATTCTTTGTTCCGGGCGCCCTTTTGCCACGCTGAAGCCCTTCTTGGACGAATTGCATGTGACCAAAAATGATGATGTGTGCGTCTGCTTCAACGGCGGTTTGGTTCGCCTAGTTCGTGATCACACCGTTATTAAGGCGAACACCTTGAGCAAGGAACAGATCAAGCCGGTGTATGACCTCGTTAAGGAAAACGGGTTTAAGCTCGATATTGTTGCCGAAGATGAAGTGTATTCACTCACCGAATTTGGTAAATCAAGCTATCAGACGATGATTCCTAAGCAGATGCCGTTTATCGATACCACGTTCAGTAAAGTGCCGGCCAAGCTTCCGATTTTCAAAGTCGTGGTTGCAGGCGAGCCTGCTATGATTGATGCCGCATCAGACGCTGCCCAGTCACTCAAGCAGCTGACCGTCACGCGGTCCCGGCGCACGCTGCTTGAAATCCTGCCGCCAAATGTCAATAAGATGAACGGTTTAAAAGCCGCACTCAACTTTTACCGCATCCCGCGCGAACAACTGGCCGCATTTGGCGATGAGGAAAATGACAAAGACATGCTGGAGTATGCCGGCATCGGGGTGGCCATGGGTAACGCGATTCCTGAAATCAAACAAATTGCGGACATTACCGTGGGCTCAAATGATGATGACGGGGTTGCTAACTATTTAATCGATTACTTCCAGATCAGCCCTACTGCCATTCGCCTATAGTTAAATGAATCGTCTAAAGCCGGCAAGCAATTGGCGGCTTTTTTCGTGTGCAGGTCAGCAGGTGCTTCATGATGGGACATTGGTTTTTGCCACCGGCTCCTGAACAAAACCAGCCTGCACAAACAGCGGATCGAAAAAGTCCTTGGCCTGCTTCACTTCTTGGATTGGATCAGCGGCCTTTTCCGTCCACATCTCGATCGTAAAGGCGCCGCTGTAATCAAGGCGTTTGAGCGTACGCAGGCAACCGGCAAAGTCCACCACGCCAGCGCCAAACGGGACATCGCGGAATTGCCCTTTGCTTTTTGCCGTCACCGCTTGGGTATCCTTCAAATGAACCGAGACGATGTTTGCAATTCCCAGTTCAAGCTCGCGACCGACATTGTTTTCCGGCCAGGCTGACAAGTTGCCAAGATCCGGATACGCCTGCAACCACGGACTCGGAATCTCATCTTTAATCGTCTTAATCTTGGAAAGTGAATTCAAAAACGGATCGTCCATCGTCTCAATTGCCAGCATCACTTCTTTAGCCGCAGCATAGGCCACACCGCGCTTCAAGTTCTCGATAAAATATTCTCGTGAAGCTAAGGTTTTCGGCTCATAGTAAACGTCATAACCGGCTAGTTGAACATTGCGAACGCCCAGATCACTAGCCAAATCAATCGCCTTACATAACATCGTCAGACTTTTTTCACGGATCGCCGGGTCTGCCGAGCCTAATGGAAACCGACGATGGCCGCTTAACATCAAGGTATGGATCCGCACCCCTGTTTGCCAACAAGCATCACGCACCTTCGCCCGTTTCGCTGCCGTCCAATCCAACCGGGCCAACCGTTCGTCACTTTCATCAACCGATAACTCCAAAAAGTTGAAACCCAAATCCCGAACCATTTTCAACCGTTCAACCCAAGATTCGGTCCTGGGCAGTGCTTTTTCGTAAATTCCTAGTGAAATCACAAATGTTCCCTCCTTGTGAGCGCGTTATGGTGAGCTGAGCGCGAGCCGGCGCGGTTAGTATCAAACTGCCTATATCGCCCACTCATCCCTTATTTTTGGCAACAAAAAGCTGGCGGGCGCCTTTTGTCCATGACCGATCAACCGAATTGTTAGGCTGGATCGGCTAAGCTAAGGGCCTTCGCCAGCTTGCTGTTTCAGAATGGTTAATTAGCAACCTGCACAACATCAATTCCTTGACGGCGCAAGTCACGCACTGCTTTTTCATTGGCAAAATTATCCGTAATCAACACATCGACCGCAGCCAAATCCGCAACATGATAATTGCTGGTAACCCCAACCTTGCGATAATCAGCCACGCAAATCACTTTCTGCTTCGTCCGCCTGATCATGGTGGCATTCACCTGAGCTTCAAAAATATTCTGTGTCGTGACGCCGCCTTTTTCACTGATACCATCGCAGCCGATCAACGTGAAGTCCGACTGCATCGTCTCAAGAATCTGAACCGCAACCGTCCCCACCAACGACTCTTTAGGGTAGCGAATTTCGCCACCGGTCAGGATGATTGAAGTTTCCGGATGCCGAACACATTCGGTGGCACGGATATTATTGGTGATGATTGTCAACGGCATCGTTGCCAACTGATTAATCGCCCGCCAGCATAACGAACTGGAATTCACGAATAACGTACTGTTTTTGACAATATAGCTCGGGACCGCAGCCGCAATCGTATCCTTCAACAGTTCAATGCCGGAACGCGAGGAATGATTAGCAGGCGTTGCAACGTTAGCCTTTTCAACCAGCCCGTGATGCCAGTGAACCTGCCCCATTTCCGCCAAAGCTTTCAAGTCGCGGCGCAAAGTGGTAATCGAAACGTCAAACTGCCGGGCCAATTGTTCTACCACCACCGGCTCACCTTGATCCACCGCTTTAAGGATCTTCTCCCGCCGTGCTTGAACATTCACCATCGAGTTTTTCACCATCATCACCTCATAAACCTAGACCGCCGCGCTTAAAAGCTAACGAACGCGTCATCAAAAAAACAATTCGTCTTATTTACCCCAGATACGAATAATTTCATTCTGAAAATCTGTGGCCGCTTTGGCTGGATCAGGTGCCTGAGTGATCGCCCGGCCTGCAATGAACGTATAAACATCGACACCTGCAAATAACTTCAATGTGTCCACGCTCAAGCCACCGGTTACGGAAACCCGAAAGCCCATATCAACCAACATCTTCACCTTAGCAAGATCCTTTTCCCCCCATGAGCCCCCGGAAAGCAAGGCATCGCGGCTTTGGTGATAAATTGCCTGGGTAACGCCAATGTCCAACCAGGATTGAGCATCTTCTTTGGTCCAGTTGCCATATAATTCGATCTGAATTTCTTTAACCTGCTTCTGGGCCGCCTGAATCGTTGGAATTGTTGCGGAACAGATACAGGTCATCCAATCAGCACCTGCATCCGCCATGTTTTTGGCCACAGTCGATCCGGCATCGGCACATTTCGTATCGGCAATCACCACTTTATCCGGGAACAACGCCCGCAACGCACGTACCGCAATCGTTCCTTCCTGCAAGATCAAAATGGTGCCCGCTTCCACAATGTCGACAATGTTGCCAACTGCGCGAATATCGCCTAACGCACTTTCCAACGTATTGTTATCCAAAGCCACCTGTAAATTTGGTTTAGCCAAAATCGTTCCTCCTTGTCTGCCATGTTGCTATGACTGTTCTGTTAATTTGATGATTGATAAGACGCCGGCTCGCGCTCAGCTTTCCATAACGCGTTCGCCCGCGCAGGGATCTGCATGTAAGGACCTTGGTCGCAATGGCCAAACCCGGGCCATCACGTCCAAGGCAGCTTACACTCCGATCCCTAACCGCGCCGGCTCGCGCTCACTATTTCACCAAATCCGTATCTTCACGTACCCGTTGTTCAACTTCTTTATCACTCATCACATTCTTAACGCCAATCACCTGAACGCCTTTTTCCTTGGCATCTTTGAACATATCGACAAAGTTTGTGGTGGTGAAGACCATGTCATATTGTTTAGCCGTGCTTTTACCTTCTGCCAGGTTGGTGTGTTCAATTTGGGTAATTGGCAGATTCAACCGCTTAAAGGCTTTTTGCACACTGCGCATCATCATCAGACTGGTCCCTGAACCATTTGCACACGACACTAAGATTTTCATGATATTTTTCCTCCATATTTTGCGTTAGCTTGGTCTCATTCACTTTTTGCGTCGAGAGCCGAGTTGAAAAGACTACTGAGCTTCTTTTTTCTTTGCGACATTTTCCTTATATTGCTCGTAATCCGTGACCATTAAGAAGTAGTTCTTCGGATCATGCCGATATTCGAGTTGGGGAATCAAGACGAGGATTAAGACAACCACCACGATGCCGGCAATGCCCAAGATCTTCATCAAGACCGTGAAGAATGGCCATACGGTGTCCCAGTCGAACATGCCGAGGTAGCCGCCAAACTTCGATAACCCGATCCAGGTGGCAATGAGCGCTGCGCCGAAGACTTGGATCAGACCGCTGAAGAATGGCAGGATCATCGCCGCCTTTGCCCCGGCTCGCCGGTTAGCAAAGACCCCAAAGGCTGCATTATCAAAGAAGAGCGGGATAAAGCCGGCAATGATAATCGTTGGCGAATGGAACAGGAGCAAGGCGCCGATTGCGAGAAACTGGCCTAATGCCCCAAACAGGAACCCGATTGTGACGGCGTTGGGTTCGCCAAATGCGAAGGTCGCAGCCACATCGATCCCCGGAACCGAACCTGGCAACAGCCGGTCGGAAATGCCGGTAAAGCTTTCCGTCAGTTCACCAACGAAAGTCCGAACCCCGAGTTGCAAAATCGTCAGGTTAACTGCGAATCCAAGCGATGTGGTCATGATATAAAACAGGAAACTGCCATTTGGCGCCAAACCAGAAGCCCCTTTTGAAGCCGTAAACACGCCGATAAAATAATCCCGGCCAAGAATCAACATAATAATGCCGAAGAAAAATAGCATCAGGATCCCGGTGGCAACCATGTTTTCATTAAAGATCTTGAGAAAGCCGGGAAGTTCGATGTCTTCCAGCCGCCGCGCCTTTTTCTTGGCCTTCACTTCATGCGCCTTAAACTTGTCTGCCAGCCACGATACGAAGGCAATCCCGAACATTTGTTGATGCGCGACCGCAAACCCGCCGCCATCGGTCAAATCCTGGGTATAACGCACGGTCATGTTCGAACCAACCGCCCAGTAAAGTCCCAAGACAACGCCCATCACGAGTAAAACTTCGATCCGGCCCATTTGCGGGAAACAAAACAGCAGAATCCAAAAGGCTGTAGCTGCTTGTTGCACCTGCACATTACCGGTTGTAAACACTGCGCGCAGTTTCGTCCATTTCTGGAACCGTACCAGTAAAATATTGAAAACAAACGCAAACAATAGTAACAACATGACATCGCCAAAAGTTCGGCCAAATGTCTTGTCCAACCCTTCTGTCACGGCGTTTTGCCCGAAGTACGGGTCAATCACCGTCGCCGTTAAGTTGAACCGATCTTTTAACCCGGTCAGAATTGGTCGGAAGCTGTTGACCAAGCCGCCAGACCCAACCATTAAGATCATGTAGCCAATCACCGCTTTAAGGAAGCCGGCGATGGATTCGTATAATGGCTTACGTTCCAAGATGTACCCGAGTAAGACGATAAACCCAATCATGTAAGCAGGTTGCGTCAAAATATTTGCCGCAAAATAATCCCATACGCTCACTAAGAAATCTAGAATTTGCTGCATGATGTGCTACCTTTCCCCTTCAGCTCCCCGCGTCAACAATCGCCTTAAAATCATCAACGCTATTGACGGCCAACAGTTGGTCAATCAATCCTTCCGTCATTAACAAGTCGGAAAGATCCCCAATATTTTGCAAGTGCTGCTCTGGATCCTTTGCTGCTAAGGTAAAGAACAATTGCGCCTGTTTTTCCGGATCAGCCGGATCGAAAACAACTGGCGCCGGAAATTTGGCAAACCCGATCGCCGTCCCCAAAACGTTTTCGCTTTCTGCCATCGCATGCGGCATCGCAACGCCGGGCACAATCACGATATACGGTCCGTTTTTCTCAACATTGCCGATAATTTCATCCACATAACCCGGTAAAATGTATTGATGTTCAATCAGTTTACCGGCTGCTTGTTGCAAGGCATCGTGCCAATCTTTTGCCGGTTCGGGCCGAATATCGACCAAATCCTTGTCCAAAAAGTCTTTCAGTAACATTGTTGATCCCCACCTCACCTGTTTTATAGAAATGCCGGGAATGGCGTATCGTTTGGTACCGAGAATGTATCGTGGAAGCCGCGGTCATACATGAATTCCATCCGATCCTTGTCATCTGGAAAAGTGAATTCACCGCCGACTTGCCAGATAAACGGTTTGAACTTGTATTGCAGCCGGTCTTTCCGCATTTTCCATAACGCTTCGATTTCCTTCGGGTCAGCCATAAAGTTTGTCCAGATATCGTAGTGAACCGGAATAACGACTTTTGTCTTCAGTGATTCAGCCATGCGTAAAATGTCAATTGAAGTTACTTTGTCGGTAATGCCACGGGGATTTTCGCCGTATGCCCCTAACGCAACGTCAATTTTGTTTTCGTTACCATGCTTGGCAAATAGGTTGGAGTAATGCGAATCTGCGGCGTGGTATAAATTCCCGCCCGTGGTTTCAAACAGATAGTTGACGGCAATCTTGTTCATATCTTGCGGTAGTTTACCCGCAAGCTGAACATTTGGATCGTCTTCGGTCACTAATGCGGTCCGATCAAAACTTTCAAGCACTTTGACCTTGGTTTCGCCAATTGTCACAACATCCCCCGGTTTGACAACCACCGTCTTTTCAGCCGGAACGCCCCAGCCTTGCCAAATTTCACAAACTTTTTCCGGCCCATAGAATTTCGCATCCGGGCAATTGGCATTAACTACTGCCGCCGTGTTGATGTCGAGATGATCGCTATGAATATGACTCACAAACAGCGCATCCACATTCTTAATGGCAAATGGGTCAATCACAAATGGCTGGTTGCGCAGGTTTGGCTGCATCTGCTGTACCCCGCTCATCCGCATCATCTGGTGACCTTTGCGCATCATCCCGCTACCATGCGACCGCTTACCAGTGCCGCACCACATATCAACTAAAATGTTGGTTGCTTCTGCCGTCTTCAACCAGATGCCGGTACATCCCAGCCACCACATTGAAAAAGTCCCTGGTTTGACCTGTTTATCCGCGATTTCTTCATTCAACCAAGTACCCCATTCTGGAAAAGTGTTAAGAATCCAGTCTTCGCGCGTCACGTTATTGATCGTCTTATCTGCCATGATGTTCCTCCTTAAATTCGTTTCCCGATTTCACTTTTTATGTTATGGAATATTGATTGCGCTTACAACACCGCTATATGCACCTTTTGCGGATTATATGACCTTTTATGAACTTTATATGCATCTTAGCAAAGACGATCTGCTTCTTTTTATGAATCAAATCATATTTCATATTGGATAAATACATAAAATACATGTTGAAATAACTGCCGACCTCAAAATCGATCCAGAATTCTCGTTGGAAAAATTTGCGACCATGTCTGTAAAAAACATCACAATTTAGTTAAACCTGATTTAATCTATAAACTTTATCTACGGAAATTGCCTAATCAGTACCGCCATCCTACGTGCATAAATTTATCCACTTTTACTAGTAGATTTATTAAACGCTATTTGAATTTAAATTAAACAAATTATTCGGCAAAATAGGGCGCGAACCGTTTCTGAATATTTTGACGATTCTTTAAGATTTCATTACTTTCGCCACCACCCAAAAGCGCGTATGTTGCTCGGAAACCATCTATCAATCAAGTAAAATATGCGTCAGTTATATCAACTCATTTTCGCTTCACTATTTTGGGATACCTAACTTTTATTTACCTATCGCATTGGTTCTGATTGGCAGCAATGAAATGCCAACAAGAAAACGCTACTTTAGCCGCCACTATCGGAAAAGCTTTCACTGACCAAAATTTTCATTTGACGCTTGACACAGGCGTCAGGGGGTTATAAGCTTGCGGTTATTAAGAAGAAATGAGATTATTTTGTCTAAAATGTGATTTCTTTGGGTATTTTGGTGTTTTATTTTCAGATTCATTTTTTCTTAATACCATTTAAGAGGGGGACGGGCGTTTATGAACAAGAATGCGACGATCGAAGCGAAACGTCACTATAAGATGTACAAGGCCGGATCTAGATGGATGACGGCTGCCATTATCACATTTGGGACGAGTTTAGTTGTTTTAGGCGGTACTGCCACCCAGTCGGTTTCAGCTGATACCAAGACACCGACTGCAGACAAAACGACGCAACCTGTCAATCAATCTCAAACGCAAACGGCGACAACAACGGCAAGTAGTCAAGCGACCACTGCTGATGCCAAGGATAAGACAGCTGAAGCACAACCAACAACCACCACCACGACTAAGCAAGTAACCGCACAGTCGCAGGCCGCACCATCGACAGCTACCAAGGCTCAATCACAGGCAAGCACAACGAACCAGGCGCAACCGGCAGCAGCAACTAAAGTTCAAACCGGTACGCCGTCATCTGGTGCCAACACGCAACCAGCTGCTAACACCGCCACAACCAAAAGTGCAACATCCACGGCATCATCTGCTGTAACACAATCGGCCGCACCGGCTAGCAATGCTGCAACCACGAACGCCGCCAAGACCCAATCTACGGCCGCAACCACAACCGATCCAGGACCGGCCAACCAAGACACTTTGACTAAGGGTAACGTTAAGGGTTTATGGAATGAAGGCTATCAAGGCCAGGGAATGGTTGTCGCAGTCATTGATTCAGGAGTTCAGGCCCACGACGACTTGCGCCTCAGTGATGACAGCACCGCCGCCATTACCAAAGAAAAAGCCGAAGCTGCCATTTCCAAATTAGGCTATGGCTCGTACGTCAACAGTAAGATTCCATTTGCTTACGATTACGTCAATAACGACAGCGTCAACACCGGGACCACGGTGGCTGGCTCTACCCACGGCGAACACGTTGCCGGTATCATCGCGGCTAACGGTACGACCGCTGACGGCGCAACCGGCAATGAAAAAGCCACCACTTACGTAAAAGGGGTGGCTCCTGAAGCACAAATTCTTGCGATGCAGGTCATCGATGAATTCGCGGATGAAAATGCTAATGATATTTCGCGCGCAATTCGCGATGCCGTAACGCTGGGTGCCAACGCCATTCAAATGTCACTAGGCATCGGCGTTACCGAGCAGGATCTCACTGACGAAGAACAAGCAGCCGTGCAATACGCCACTGATCACGGTGTTTTCGTCTCCATTTCCGCTGGGAATAACGCCAACGCTGGCAGCATTATCGGTTCCAAAACGTCCAATGATATCTCCACGGCTTACTCGCCCAAAAATGATTCAACCATCGGCGATCCAGGAGCGGCGGCTTCTGCAATGACGGTCGCAGCCGAAAAGAGTGCAACCGGTGACAAATCAGAAATGGACGGCTTTTCATCATGGGGGCCAATGGCGGACTACACCTTGAAACCGGATATTTCCGCGCCTGGTGATAACGTCATTTCCACGGCGATTGATCCAACGACCAATACCCAAACCTATGCCACTGAATCAGGAACTTCCATGGCTGGTCCTTACAATGCCGGCGCGGCTTTGCTTGTGATGCAAAAAATCAAAGCAACTCGGCCTGACCTGCAAGGAGCCGACCTTGTCAAAGCGGTCAAACTCGCACTCATGAATGCCGCCGATCCAATGAAGGATATCAATTATCCTGATACTTACATCTCTCCTCGACGTCAAGGTGCTGGTCAAATCGACGTCTCCAAAGCCGGCGATCTAACCGTTAGCGCTGAAGGCAACAAAGACGCCGGTTCGGTTTCACTAGGCAAAATTGGTCAAACCACAAGCTTCACCGTGACACTGACCAACCATGGTAAGACCGCGCAAAATTACGTTGTCGATACCAACGGCGGTCCGCTCACGCAAGTTCAAGATACCAGCAATGGCAACACCGTCCACGATCAGACCCTCATCGGTGCAACTGTGAACACAGACACGGCTAACTTCACGCTTGCTGCTGGCGAAACCAAGACTGTCACCTTTAAGCTATCCCTCGACAATACTGTCGCGGCTAACCAGCTTGTTGAAGGCTTCCTCACCTTTAAGGCCGGCGATACCTCGCAAACGATCAGCGTGCCGTACTTAGGTTACTATGGCGATCTCACCACAGAACAGGTAGTTGATGCGTCTGCCAACAGCGGCGAGTCCATTTTTAATGGCGGCTATTTGGTTGATGGCGCCAACACACCACTAGGGGTCACCGACTCAGCATCACTCAGCAGCCTTGTGAACACAGATACAACCGGCAAGTATACTTGGACGCTGGTTCCAACCTACGTCGACAACAAAAAGGTTTCATTTTCACCCAATGGCGATGGTGCCAGCGACACCGTCTATCCATATGTATTTTCCAAGCAGAACCTCAAGTCCGTTACCATCCAGATTCTAGATGCACAAGGCCATGTGGTTCGCGTGTTGGATAAGGAAAACAACACGACCAAGTCCTATCTGCAAAATGGGAATAGCTACAACTCTGACTTAGGACTGAGCACGGATATGCGTCTCGATCCAAATGCCTTCACTTGGGATGGCAAAGTTTACGACCAAGCAACCGGTAAATATGTCACTGCCCCAGACGGCAAATATACTTATCGTCTGGTGACCGAACAATACAACACCGGCGCTCAGCAAAATCAGGACTTTGATTTACCGGTCACCGTGGATACGGTTGCACCGACTTTGACAGGTCTGAGCTATCAAAACGGTCGCGTCACCGTTAACTACAATGATCAAGGTGCGGGCTTCACCAAGTTCAGTGACATCGCGTTGAAGATCGGTGGCAAAGCTTATGGCGTCAGTCTGAACAACAACGGCCAGAATAACGATGGTACCTTGAGCTTTGACCTCACCGCAGCCCAAAAAGCTGCACTTGAAAGCAGCGATGGCAGTTTAACTCTGACGCTAACCGATGTCGCCGGTAATAAAACCAGCAAAACGCTGCAAGCCATCACAGGTACGCACAAAGCAACAACGCCAACAGCGACAACCTCTAACGTCGCACCGCAGTTCAGCTGGAAAGTTGGCGATGGCCCATACAACCACTGGCGTACAGATGGCTTCGTTCAAGCAGTATCCGATCAAACTAGCTTTACGGCCTATGCTCAAGTTCCAGCTGGCGTTGATTGGATTGTCTATGCCACCGACGCCATGACTGGTAAAGTCTTCTCCGGTAAAGTTGATACGAAGACCGGCAATGTCACCTTTAACTTAACCGCATCCGCTCCATACGGCGACTTTGTGGGTACCGTCCTCGCGCCAACAGCTGATTTTGGTACCTATGAACAAGCCGGCCGCGCTAACGGAGATGAAATGGTCGTCTTCCTGGATACAGATGGCACCGCGGGATATGGCCACTTCAGCCAGAAGGATCCTCACGTCGCGGTACCGCTGCAAGATAATGCTAAAGCCGCGGCTAATGTGAAAACAACCAGCGGCGCTCCGGTATTGGGTGGTCGTGCCTTTTCTCAAATCACCACCCACGCACAACCAACGGAAGGGCTGACGTTCGATAAATTCAACGACAATTCCTTCACCTTGGTCGGCGCCGATAAAGTAGCTGACATCTACAATGCCAAAACAGGGCAATTAACCATCACCGGTCATGTCGATCAGCCAGCCGGCAAGACGTTAACCGTCACCAGTGCAACCGAGCCTGCGAAGACGGTCACGATTGGTGCAGACGGCAAATTCAGCTTCACCGTGCCGTTCAAAGCCGCAGAGCAACAAGCAATCGGCTATCGATTGACTTCTCCTGCCACTGATGGGTCCAAATCAACTCAAACCGCGTATGGCGAGCTGCAAATCTACCTCGACACCATTTTCCCAACGCTGAATATGCCGCAAGCTGATACGTTGCAGGTTGATGACAAAGGCAATTACGAAATCACCACAACCAGCGACACCTTCACCGTTTCCGGAACCGTTAACGACAACATCAATGGCTACCGCCTCTACACAAACGGCGATAACATTGTGCACCAGAAGAATCTAGCTGGGTTCAACAACCACCTCGATCCGCTGTCAACGACTTCCAACCCATACGGTGCGGCCGCCTTCACGCAAACCTATCAATTAGCAGACGGCGACAATTACTTCACCATCACCGCGGTTGATATGGTCGGCAATAAAGTCACCAAGGTCTTCCACGTGATTAAGACCAAGGCAACAACGCCAACGACGCCAGAAACTCCGAAGACGCCAACGCCGACGCCGACGCCAAAACCAGGGACGGGCGATCAAACCGACACGAAAAATCCTAAAGGGCCTACCACTACTCCGAAAACGGATGAGCAAGGCAAAACCAATCCGACACCAAAATTCGTTGATTTGACAAACACCACCAAGGGCCAAGACAAAACCGGTACTACTGCTGAAACTGGTAAGAACACCAAACAAACCGCCGCAGCCAAAACCATGCCGCAAGCTGGTGAAGCGCAAAGTCCACTGGCTGTTCTTGGCCTTGCAATCCTAAGCATGCTCGGCTTGGCAGGATTTGTATCACGTAAAAAGCGCGTCTAAACCAATGAATCTTAGGTAAGGTTGAATATGAAAGGAAGGAGCAGAGAATATGCAGCCTGTCACCATTACAAATCTTGATCGGCTCTTAACGGCGCTGATTCAAGCCAAACAACGCGGTGACCTGCAGCAAACCGTTATTGACTGTCTGCCAGTCGAGCCCGGCGATGCCCATATTTTCGGCGTCCAGGCAGACAATGGTGAAATCAAGCCGCTCATCCGCTTCCGCTTTGATCAACCTTTGCCTTCCGATTATGCTGCCGTACTCAAGCGTCATGGATTTCAGCTTACTGTTGAGCATTTTAAGCAAGCGCCATGAGTGAATGGCAGCGCATTGAGGCGTAGATTCGGTTGTGATGTGTTTTATCTGTAAATTAAAACAGGCATTGTACCAGTGTTTTGGGCTGGTATAATGCCTGTTTTTTCTTTTGAAACACGCCAGGATTAAGTGAACTGAGAAAAAATTAACCAATCTTTTGCATATGAACTAATTTTTCATAATCAATGCCTCACGCTTTTTAACGTTCCACCAATGGCACTACTGCCCCAACTAAATTCGCATCGTTGCGATACTTAGCTGCCACAATCTCCGGAAGCTTAATCGTCCTCGCTGCAAGTGGCGTTACCTGCAGATAGGTAGCAACCCATTCCCGGATTTCGTCAATGACACGTGATTGGACGCTAATCCCACCGCCGATGACGATCTTTTCCAGGTCTAGAACGGTTTGCATGTTGTAGATCATCGCCGCCACACCTTGAGTGAAGGTGGCTAGGATTGCAGCGGCGGGTGTGTCGGGCTTGAGGGCTTTAAAGACGCGTGGGCCAAGATTGTGGCCGCGAATGTGTTGGGCAGCAGCCATGGCGTTGACGGTTTTGACTGCTGAGAGTCCGGCGGCGGTTTGCGCACGGGTGATGGGGTTGAGGCCGTTGGTAATCATGAAACTCGGCTCACCGCTGACATCATGGCTGCCGGTATAGAGTGTCCCGTTTAAAAACAGTGCGGCTCCTACCCCAGTCCCGAGCACGATCATAGCGCTGTTGATGGTGCCGACGAGCTTGCCTTGCCAATGTTCAGCTAGGGCAGCAGCATTGCCATCATTTCCGATCACGACTGGCATGTTTAAATGAGCAGCATCCTTAAGCCGCGCAGCCAGTGGTATTGTTTCTAAAAACGGGAGGGCAGCACAGGTTTTGACGATGCCTTGCTGCTGATTCACAACGCCAGGCAAGGCCAACCCGACGCCAGCAATTTGTCCTTGATATCGGTGGATCAGCGCCGTCATTGCCGCCATAAATTCAGCCCGACTGTTGCGCGCAGTCGGCTGTTTATGTTTCTCCGCGAGCTCGCCTTGCTCCGATACTAACGCATATTTGGTCGAGGTGCCGCCGACGTCAATTGCCAAGTACTGCTTCATGGTAATCCTCTCTTCCACAGTGCGCGATTGCTACTTAATCGGCGCCTTGATTCGTTTTTCATACGCATCCAGCCATGCTTGGGTGACTGGCGTAATCGTAGTCGTTTGATTCGGACCGGGATTTGCCATGAGGATCACCGGTTTCTGGCTGGCGGTGGCGACGCTGAAGGTAAACTCCACGTTCGTTGCGACTCCCCAATTACCGGCGCGGTCTAAGGCGATGAGCGAAAATTCACCTGCTTTACCATAACGGCGCTTTAACTTTTCAATAAACGGATAAACCGCTTCATCGCATGCTTCTTGCGGCGTGCGGCCTTCACCCATGTGGCGAACGATTTCATAGGATAGACAGCCTTTCATGATATCTTCGCCTAACCCGGTTGCCGCGGCGCCCCCGATGTCACTGTCAACATAAAAACCGGATCCGGACAGTGGCGAATCGCCAACTCGACCCGGGCGTTTCATAAATAAGCCTGATGTTGAGGTCGCTGCGGCCATTGATCCTGTTGGTGCCAGCGTAATGGCGCCCACTGTGTCATGGCCATCGTAAGGTTTGATTTTGGCGTCAGCAAGTTCTGCCCGGCGCTTTTCCCAACGTTTTTTGGCTCGGTCTGTTAACATATTTCGCATTTCGAAGCCATTTAACTGGGCGTACTGGGTGGCACCTTGGCCGACAAGAAAGCTGTTGTAATGATCATGGCTGAGCGCCCGGGCGACCGAAACTGCATGGAGCACCTGATGAATGCCGGCAACTGCGCCTTGGGCCAAAGTGTCGCCATCCATGAAGGCCGCATCCATTTCAACTTCGCCATTTTCATTAGGCAAACCGCCGTACCCGACCGATTTGTAATAAGGGTAGGCTTCAACGGTTTTGATCAATGCCTCCACTGCATCCCCGGATGTGCCGTTTGTTTGCAGCAGCTGGCTGGCTTTCTTCACGCCATCGTGGGCCATGCGCCAAGTGGCAATCACGCCCCAAGTTGTTTCGTTCATTTATCCATCGCTCCTAACCGAATCATCGCATTCATATCAATCATCATATTTAACTTGAGATCGTACTCATCCATCCACTCGTCCGCCTTATGCGCAATGCCTTTTTGACCGGGAAAAGAAGGCCCGAATGCCACAATGTTTGGCATTTTACGGGCATAAGTCGCCCCAGTTGTGGTGACCGGTTGACCATCTCGCCCCGTCACCTGTTCATAGGCCTGCGTCAATGCTGCCAGCCGCGGATCGTTTTTGTCATGCAGGATCCCCGGCATGCTGCGAATCACGGTTATTTGGGTGCGGGGAAAAACGGCTGCAGTCAGCGCGCGGGTGACGTCATGCTCTTGATAAGTCACAGGATAGCGGACCGCCAAACGCAGGCTGATGACCGAGCCGACTTTTTGCAGCTGATAGGGTGTCACAATCAACCGGCCACTTGCGGCATCGGCAAAATCCATTCCTAGCCCTTCGCCGTGGTGCTGGTTCGCCAGCGTTTGCACCAACCATTGGCAATAGTTGGCAAACTGTCCGTGGATCGCGTGTTCGTCTAGCAATTCCTTGGCTAAGGTTGTGATCGCATTTTTGCCTAACTCTGGGGCATTGCTGGGCGCGCGGATGCCGCTGGCTGTATAGTGCTTGTCATTGATCGTTGCTTGTAGGTGGTCAGGCACATGATCGCTTGCTTGGTCGCCGGTGATGGTGGCTACTTTGTCGAGAGAATCATCGGTGATGGGCGTGCGCAGGTTAAAATTCACAATGCCGCGTTCGCCGTATACAACCGGAAATTTGCAGTCTGGCGTGAAACCAAACTCAGGCGGGGCTTCCTTGGCGAGATACAAAGGGACATCCGCCGAACCGCTTTCTTCATCCGAGCCTAAAATCAACCGAATCGTACGCTTAGGCTGAAAACCGGCATCCTTGAGCAGCTTCATCGCAAATAAACAGGCAATACTTGGACCTTTGTTATCAAGAATTCCCCGCCCGTATAAGCGGCCGGCCTTTTCCGAAAGGTCGTATGGCGGAAAATGCCAATCCGTTTCGCCCGCGGGTACCACATCCAAGTGACCGACGATGCCGATATAATGCTGGTCATCGTCACCCCACTGAATATACGCCATTGCCGAATTAACAATCCCCGTTTTAAACCCATAAGCCTTTCCCAATTCTGCCGCAGCGGTTAAAGCCGCCCGCGGGCCCCGGCCAAACGGTGCATCGGCTTGCTGCGGCCCGCGCACACTTTTAATTTGCATCATTTGGCGCAATGCTTGGATAAAAGTCATCCGTTGCGCCTCATATAAAGCTGCCAGCGTTTCATTTTTCATTCGCACTTACTTCCTTAAATTCACACCCGATCCCGCGTTAACGTGGACTTAAACGAATATTTGTCAGCGCGATAGTACGAAATGTCGTAAAGAATCGGCTTGGCATCGGCAGTATAGGTAACGGAATGGACGAGCAGTAACGGATCGCCTTTTTTCCCGTGGAGTAGTTTGATCATGTCCGGGTCGATCAACACGGCTTCGACTTCCTGATGCGAATAGGCAATCGGCACCCGCTTTTCAATTAAGGCAAAAAGCGAGCCCTCAAAGTCGTCTGCTTGCAAGCCTTCAATGTATTCATGGCAAATTGCAACATGCTCAACGGTCATCGGTTCTTCATCCCAGAACCGCCGTCGCACGAGCAGGTCAACGGTTTTGTTTGCCTGCTGATCACGCCCGAGTACGCGCGCAATTTCTTCCGGGATCGGATCCAGCGGGCCAAAACTCAGCACTTCGGTACGACTCTTCTTGCCATATGCGCGCGCGGCTTCGGTAAAGCCTTGTAACCCCATGCGCCCGCTTTCGACTTTATCGGTATACGACATGACATAGGTGCCTTTCCCCGGTGACTTCACAAGTAATTGCTGCCGAATCAGTAGTTCAATCGCCTTGCGCACCGTGAGTCGGCTGACTGCGAACTCCTTAGCCAAATCATATTCAGATGGTAAGCGCTGGCTGGTAGTGTACACCCCGTCACGCACACGGCGGCTTAGTTCATCTGCGACCTGTTCAAATTTTGCCATTCGTTTTAGCCTCCGTTTTCTTTAACAACGCTTTTCGTAGGTTCGTTGACGTTACGTTCATTTTGTCATGGTTCATGGGTGAAGCAGCGGCTGCTTTAAGGCCACTTTTGCCGTTCATTCACATGCGACAATTGCGCGCGCTGCTGCGATTGTATGCCCTTCCATTTTTTGCTTGTTTTTCACGTGCTACCAGTTTATGCTTAGTATGCACTGAATAGTATATACTACAAGTTTTATTTTTTGAAGCGCCTTTTTCCCAAGCAGCATCGCGGAAAATCCGGTCTGCTAAATTCACTCGTCAATGGTCTTTTTACGCATCTGCTCGCAATCTCGTCAAAAATTAAATAAAGGAAGTGTCATCATGTTGTCATCTGCCCATGTTCCCGAAGACAAACGCTCGCCGCTTCTGGCGCTTGGCATCTTATCGATCTCATTCTTAATGTCGGTTAGTAACGCGGTTTCCGGAACCATCCCGCTGATGGAAAAATATTTTTCCGATGTTTCGCGGGCCAACGTTGAACTTTTAATCGTCATCCCCACTGGCGGCGTCCTGCTGGGAACAGTGATTAGCGGTCTGGTTTCTAATCTGCTCGGGAAAAAGTATACGGTTATCGCCGGGCTCACGATTTCCATGATTTTCGGCATCATCCCGGCGTTTATTTTCAACTACCCCGCCATTTTAATTTCCCGAGCAATGTTTGGCGTGGGGATGGGGGTTTTCACACCGCTCAGTGTGTCTTACATCACGGATCTGTTCCCTGAGGAGACGCGGAATCGCCTGCTGGGGTGGCGTAATTCGGTTGGCGCAATTGGTGATGCCATCATGCTTTTCATCGCCGGCTTCTTGATCAACATCAGCTGGCACACCACTTACTTAGTCTTTCTATTCTTATTGGTGCCGATTATTTTAGTGATGTTTCTGGTTCCTAAGCGCTACGACTACATCGTCTCGGAAAACGGTAAAGAAGTCGAAGAAACTGCCAAGGTGAAGCCGACAACCAACGGCGGCGTCATTCAGCTGGCCATCGTCTTCCTATTTGTCTGCTTGTTCTACTCGGCTATTTCGCTAAAACTCGCTAGCTACATGGTGGATAATCACGTCGGTAGCGCCGCCGCAGCCACCCATATTTTCGGCTTTCTGGTACTGTGCTCGATCATTTCCGGCATCGCGTTTGAAAAAATTGCCAAATGGTGCGGCAAGTATACCGTGGCCATTTTCGATATTGTGACCGCCCTTGCGATGATGGCAGTGCCGTTTGTCCATTCAATCCCAGCCTTGTTGGTACTGGTGCTGGCGGCTGGTTTTTGCAACGGGATCATCAATCCGGCCTTAACCGCGCGCATGGTCCACTACTCGCCTAAAGGATCCATGAACTTCACCACTTCGATTATCATCATCGGCATTAACATCGGCTTTCTCATTGCCCCTTACTTCTTCCAATTCTTCGGCAGCATCATTGGCAATGCCGACCCTGCAACCATGATCTTGTGGAGCGGTATTTTCTATATCCTGTTAGCCGTTTACGACTTGGTGATCGTTAAAAAAGACCGCTTAAGCATTTGATCGCAAAGATTAGGAGGCGCTACTTATGAACGACAATGTTACTTGGTTTAAACACGCTAAATACGGCATGATGATTCACTGGGGATTATATTCGCTGCTGGCAGGTGAATATCGCGGTGAGTCATCGAGTGCCTACGCCGAATGGATTCAGTCCAAATTTCAAATACCAAATGCCGAATACGGCAAACTTGCCACCGCCTTCAACCCGTTATACTTCGATGCCGATCAAATCGTGGCCCTTGCCAAAAGGTGCGGCATGCAGTATCTAGTCGTCACCACCAAACATCACGACGGCTTTGCGATGTATCACTCGCAAGTTGACCGCTACAACGTGTACGACGCCACCCCATTTCATCGCGATGTGATTGCCGAACTAGCCCAAGCCTGTCACCGTGCAGGCCTCAAGTTCGGGCTCTATTATTCTCAAGACCTCGATTGGCACGAACCGGATGGCGGCGGCTATAAATCAAACGACCTCGAAACGGCTGGCACCACTTGGGACAACAGCTGGGACTTCCCGGATGAAACACAGAAGGATTTTGACCGCTGCTTCAATCGGAAAATACTCCCACAAATCAAAGAAATCATGACCAACTACGGCGATATCGCCACTGCCTGGTTCGATGTCCCGATGACCCTATCCGAAGCCCAAAGCCAAACCATTTACGACACCGTCCGCGCCTTGCAGCCTAACTGTCTCATCAACTCGCGCTTAGGCAATGGCAAATATGATTTCGTCTCACTCGGCGACAACGAAATTCCCAAAGACAAAGCAGCCATGACCCAAACCGACGTCGACTATAACGACATCACCGGCTTCAAACCGTCACCGCTGGGGTTATATGAAACAGCTGGCACCATCAATGACTCGTGGGGCTTTTCTTATCACGATCAGAACTGGAAAACCCCGCGCACACTCTTCCGCTACAAACAACACCTCAACGATTTTGGTATTAACTATCTGCTCAATGTCGGGCTTGATCCACTAGGTCGCGTGCCGATGATGGCCGAAGAGAACTTGCTGGCGGCTAAGGCGTTGGAGGACGAAGCTAGGATTTAGGTTTGGTCGACCTTAATGATTGCTTGATGCGAGGTTCTGCGCATTTCAAAGTTTAAAAACACCTAAAGTAGAAGATAAGCCATAATTCTGGCTTGGTAACCATGACTGATCAGATTCCGAACCAGTCAAAAATCGATGTTGGGAGTACCGAGCCAAACTCCTCAATCTCCGGCAAGATGGGGTGGCGACTCGAAGCTAGAGCTGTGATGGCACTTTTAACTCGCAAAGACCGCGATTTCAAAGTCGCCTAACAATACCAGACGGGTTGTTTCCACTGCTGAACCCCATCTGGCCTACATTTGCTCCGCCTTGGCACTAAAACCATTAAAGCCCATTCAAATTAATGTAATGAATCTAAAAGGCGTACTATTTTCTCAATGAGATGTCAAAAAATAGTACGTCTTTATTGTGTAGATATGAATTATGATCCAGCCTCTTCGTTTGCATTCCCGCCAAGTGGTTCAGGCATTAAAGATCCTTTAGGCGTCATTTATTGATGTCTGAATCTCACACAGGCTGTGTTGCGCGAACCAAATTATCAAGAGATGCTCATCTTCTGTTGAACCGCAGCATTAGCATCCCCATAAATTTAAACTAATCGTGAATAAGCCGTAAAAAAGCGATCCACTATACGAAAATAGAATCGCTTTGCTTTACGCCAATTAATGGCGGTGTTAAAGCTTCTTAAATTAATTCGAATCCTTCACAGTAGCCAGTGTTCGCAGTTGCGATGTGATCTGTTCTGCCAAATTAAGCATCGTATGGTATACATTCGCCTGCATTTCAATTGGTTTCGGAATGAGAACAATAGATCGCGTCATTTCTCGGGGCTTGGAAAAAACAATCTTCACTTGAACGGTACACAAGTGTTTGCCTTTGACCACTATCTCGTCATTCAATGTTTGAACGACTTCAATGCTGTCATAGGGAAAATACTCTGGCTTCAAGTTGACGGCAGAAAAGCGTCGATTGTTAGGTAAACACAAGAGTTCATGTTGATCATCAAATAAAACATAGCCGTTTATTCGACGTGTGATCATAAAGTTTGCGCTATCGGTTATCATTTTTTCCTGTGGTGCTTGTTGTACCACTTGCTTAAGATCCGCCAAAGTCATGCTGCTGACTGTCTTAGTGTAGTCCAAACTAGAAATCCTGTAACAGTATTTACAAATATACCCATCAGCAGTTTTGAATTTGACTATGCCCAATTTTTTATGACAGAGAAGACATTTTCTCAACCTCTTCATCTCCAGTCCTCAAGGCGTCGCTTATCAAGAGCGTTGCCATTTTAAGGTATTTCTGGTATTGCACATCGTATGCTTGCTTCAAGGATCGGTCAGGTAAAATGACCACATCATCCTCTGCTTGCACAGTTACGTTATCACCATCACCGATAAGTGCTAACATGACGGCGCCATCAATTGCTTCTCGTTGAACCGTTCGTTTGTGTACAGGCAATCCGAAGACATTTGCGAAAATTGTTAGCCAAAGTGTGCTCTTCGCCCCACCACCAACAATACGTATAAAGTTAGTTGCCGCACAATTGCGCATCTGCTCGTATAACTGGCGACATCCAAAGGCTAATCCTTCTAGCACGGCTAAATACATATTATCTTTAGTTGTTTCGAGGCCGATACCGATAAAAGCACCTCGCAGGTTTGGATCGGCATATAACGTCTTTTCACCGTTCAAGTGGGGGAAAAACAAAACTGTGTTCTTCCCCAGCAATCTTCGGGGAATCTTCCGCTGTTCGGCATCAGCATCCTCGGTATTGATAATTGATCTCAACCACCAGTCATTGAGAACCGCACCAGTTTGCACGACGCCTTGTGTCAAGACACTTTCGTTTTCTGCGCCAACTTTGAACATGATATTCTTGCCAATCTGTTTCAGTTGGTGGCGGCGATTAGGCACCACGACGACGCCAGAAGTCCCAAGCGAAATCAACGGTTGCTGCTCCTGATCCGTCTTATTCGCTAGAGCAGTTGCTGCATTGTCACCGGTGCCGGCAACAACCTTAACAACTGAAGGTAATCCTAGTTGATTGGCAAGTGAAAACTTTAATTCGCCAATAACATCACTTGAAGTATGAATAGTCGGTAAAATACGCTCATCAATCCCGAATTCCTGACATATTTTGGTTGCCCATCGACTTTGTTTGAAGTCAAACAACGACGATGTCGAAGCATCACAATAATCAGTTGAATAGTGCCCTGTAAGCCGATAAACAATGTAATCTACTGGCATGAGTAAATGCTGTAAAGCTTTGAAATGGCTTGGCTCCTCACGTTTTAACCAAATCAGATTTACGAGCGGGCTTCCTGTGGAAACAATCTTAGCATTTTCCGATTCTCTAATGATGTTTAGCTGTTTTTTCAAACCCACTACCAGCGCCTTAGTCCGTGTATCATTCCATAAAATTGCGGGACGAACAATGTTACCGCTTTGATCCAGAAAAACGGTTGTATGCATTTGTCCTGTAATCCCGATGGCCGCGATGCTGTCCGAAGAACGCGCGTGTTTTACTAATTGATGTAGCCCAGTTAAGACAATGTCAAACCAGATGTTTGGATCAATCTCCCTGGCTCCGTTCGCTGAATTCATATATTGATAGGTTTGCTGATAACCGTGTTGCAAGGAAAGGTCCTGATCAAACAAACCCATTTTGATTGAGGAGGTTCCTAAATCAATGCCAATATATTGCTTGCCCAATGATTTCACCTTCCTGAGGATCGCCTAATCAAACGTCACCATCGTCTTCAGCGTTTCTGGCAGCATAGCATATTGAAACGCGCTTTCAGCATCCGTGTATGGGAACGTCTTATCCAACAACGGCCGCAGATTGAGTGCTTTTTTGCTTATAAGCTGAGTTGCTCGGAAATACGTTTCTCTGGTAGGACTCACGGTGCCCTTGATAAATTTTTCGTGTGCATGCACGGCACCGAGATCAATTGAAACGGGATCGTCTGGATGCATCGAACTAAACATGAAAGTTTGGCCGCCATTGGCTGTAAAGGCAATAGCCTGTTTAGCAATTGCCGGCACTGCGGTTGTATTAAAGACAACATCAGCACCGCGACCATCCGTTTCATTCTTGACTAACGCAACCGGATCTTTCTGCATAGGATCAAAAACAAAATCTGCCCCCAGTTCTAGCGCTAATCGGCGCCGGTTTTCATTGGGTTCGCTAACCAGAACGCGCGCTCCCTTTAACTTCAAAGTCATCACGTGTAACAAACCCATCACGCCGCCGCCAATAACCAAGGCATCTTGGCCAAGCTGCACGTTCGCCCGTTCGACACTGTTAATCACACATCCTAAAGGTTCCGTAAAGGCCATATCCAGGAAAGACGTCGTATGAGGATATTTGAACAAGTCAGTTGTCTTAACGGCCATCAACTGAGACATCCCCCAGAAACCCGAAATGCCGTAGTCGTTGTGAAATGTTGGTGACGAGTATATTTCCGTACATAAATTTGGCCGGCCAGTTTTGCAATAATAGCATTCACCACAGTTTGGCAGAATATATTTCACAACGTGATCGCCTACTTGAAAATGCTTGGGATTAACAGCGTTGCCAACTGCAATAATTTCGCCGCTGAATTCGTGACCACCGACTCGCGGATAAGTCCATTTTGTATCACCCGTATAATCGCGAACGTCATTTTGGCATAATCCATTGGCTCTTATCTTCATTAAAATCTCATCACCTTGAATCACTGGATCAGGAAATGATTTGATTTCAATCTGTTTTGGCCCATTTTCTAGTACTGCTTGCATTTTGATACCAACCTTTCTAAGCACCCAATATACCTGTCCAGCCACCTATAATACCTATTAAAATCATGATCCCTATGATCTTCAAAGAGGACCAGCCGCGTTTGAGCATCAGTAAGATCAGCAGGGTAAACGCAAAGGGCAGAATGTTGGGCATTAAAACGTCAAGCAATTGTTTCTGAATACTGAACGTTTGCGTTGAGGTAACAATCTTAAGGGGCACTGTCATTTTGACATAGCTTGAAATCAAGCCCCCCATCACCATGCAACCCATAATTTCAGCACCTCTAAGAATTCGATCTAAGATGCCTTTTTCGAGGAAATCCATGACAGATTCAGCACCAGCGCGGTAGCCAAACATAAATGTGCCATAACTGAGACCCCATGAAATCCCGAACATCAGGACGAAATAAATGATGGAACCCCAGATCGTACCTTTTCTATTCATATCAATACAAATAGCCAGCAAGATTGGGATCAAAACACCTTGATATATCGTATCGCCGACACCAGACAGCGGACCCATCATCGATGTCTTAAGGCTCGTTATGAAGTCACCAGGAATATCCTTTCCTTTTGCCTTCTGTTCTTCCATTGCAATGATCATACCAATAATAACAGCGCCAAACTCTACGTGAACATTAAAAAATTCGATTTCGCGCTTCATCATATCTTTTTTCTTCTCAGGTTCATTGTTATAAAACTTCTTAACAATAGGCGTAAAGACATGAGCGATGGCTTGGCCCATCATCCGCTCATAGTTGTAACAGGTCTGCGGAAAATTTTCCCAAATGAGCCAAGATTTAATCAAGTCACCCTTTGTTAACAAGCTTTTGCTATCTTTTGCGGTCACCTGCATTTTATCGTCACTCATAGCTTGGGCCCCCTTCATCGGACTGATCCTGATTCTTCGTTACCTGAACATAAACAACTGCAACAAGCGCAGCAATAACGCCAAGTGGTAGCAGACCCAAACCGGAGTACGTTGCCAGCACAAACCCGATGTACAAGAAGACTCGCGAATCGCCTTTGTAAATGTATTGCAGCGTAATGGCGACCCCAAGCGCTGGCATCATACCGCCAATCACTTTAAAGATGGTTAGAACCGTGCCGCCTAATGCCGCCACAAAACCAGAAATGTAACTGGCACCGTAGTATGCTGCCAATCCACACGGAATGATGGTGATTAAAGCCGTCAACAATTGCGGGTACAAAACATTGGCTCGCCAAATCTTGTGATACTGGCCATCCTCAATATAGTGATCTGCAACATGCACAAAGATTGAACCATAGGTCATTCTCGCATACCAAACCAAGGTGCCCAGTAGTCCGATCGGCACCGCAATGGACAAGGCAGTTTTCGCATCCAACCCACCTGTGATTGAATAAGCCGTACCAAGAATCCCTGATAAAGCCATATCGGCTGGCATTGACCCACCTGCGGAGATAAATCCTAAATAGACTAAGTTAATGGTTGCCCCAACCATGGCTCCTTTTAAAGGATCGCCCAAGATGACGCCTGTTAATAAGCCACAGACAAGCGGTCGCTGAATCGTCCATAGTCCAACAAAGGGCAGATTCCCAATCGCGATAAAATACAAAAAGCCACAGAGGAATGCTTGAAAAATGCTCATTTTATTCTCCTCCTAAATAAGGTTGGTAATTTCAATTAGGCGTTGTTCGGGTACCAACTGATAAAAAACATGCACCTCTTTTGCTACAAGTTTCTTGATAGCATCAATTTCGGATGGATCCGCAGCAACATTCTTAACAAAGGGCTTACGATCCCCGCGCAAACCCATTCCGCCTAGGTTAACTTGCGGCAGTTGAATACCGTTTTCCGCCAGTTTTGCGTAATATGTTGGCGACTTTGTCAACAGTAAGATGCGTTCCTTCTCGTTGTTGTCTCCGTTCAAATAATCCATTGCTTCTTTCACATTCATTGGGTCAACACGAACACCACGTGGGGCAAGCGTTTTCAATACTCTTCGTTGAAAAGGATCCCTGGCAACCGTATCATCTACAATGATGATGTGATTAATCCGATAAGTCGGCACCCATGCAGTGACAACCTCACCATGAATCAATCGATCGTCAACACGCGCAAATGTAATCTCTTTCATTTCGATACATCTCCTAATCATTAGTTTCCTTAGTTAAATGCTTATTGACATCAATAAAGGTTGATGGCGCCTCTTTAATCAACTTTTCGCAGATTGCTTCACGACCATTATTTGGATTACTCCTCATCATAAATGCTTCAAGCAGCATAGGTAGATTCATCCCTGTTATATGTCGAATATCATACGTACCCATCAACGACACAACTGTGTTGAACGGACTGCCGCTAAACAAATCTGTAAAACAGATGACTTCTTCAGTTGAACCGATTTCGTCTAAACGCGCCTGGATCTTTGCTCGCAGCGTACTGACGTCTTCAGTGGGTTCCAGCCCAAAAGCTTTAACACACTCTTGTTTGCCAACAATCATCTCAGCACTGCCAAGCATTGCCTTTGCTAAATTGCCGTGTGAAACCATAATAAATTGCATTTTCCCATCTCCTGCATTCTCAATCTAATATTTGTGATAACTCCTGAATGAAGTAATCAAAGGTAGGATGTCTCTTTAAGCGTTCTACAAATGTCGCATCTTGAATTATTTTCCCAAGATAATTCCACAGCTGAAATACTTTCGCGTTATTCTTTTCAATGGCGACCAAGATAACCAAATCAACCTTATTACCATCTGTATCCCATTCGATTGGATGCTTGAGCAGGATAACCGAGACAAACGTCGCAATCGGCAATGGGCTTACAGGGTGAGGCAATGCAACTGTGCCGCCAAAGTAACTGCTTCCAAGTTCTTCTCGAAGGCGAATAGCTTTGTTTATTTCAGTCGTCTTACCAGCCACTGCGGGTGACGAAAGCGTCATCAAATGATCAACAACCTGATTTTTATCATGAAGATTCGCATAATCAAACCTGCCTTCTGAAAATAAGTTGAGAATTTCCTCTTTGGTCTTAAAACCATCAATGGCTAATTTAATTTTCGAATATTCGTTTTCAGCTGGATAATAACTAATTAGAATCGCGCCGAGTGCATCAGTCAAATCCGTTTGCTCAGTTGTAAAAATCACATCATAGTCCTCAATAGATGTATCTGATAAGTCGGTGACACTAACCATTGTGAGTACCGAGATTTCGTTGTTGAACCACGTTGCAAAGCGCTGCCGCAACAAAACACTCTCACTGCGTTTTAAACTGGTGACAACCAACACTTTCTGTGATCCAGAAAGATCGTTGTATCTAATCAAGTATTGGTTAAAATAAATAGCCAGATAGGAGATTTCACTTTCTTCAACCTTTTTGCCAACTTTTTGCTGAATCAAAAGACCCATATAAGCAGCTATGTCGAAAGCTAATGGAAATGATTTGCGAATTTGATCTAGTAAAACGTTGCTGTTTTGAATATCGAATTTCATTCGCGTGATGAGCGGCATGAGATGTAACGCTAAAGAAATGCGTAAATCAATTTCTTGCGTAAAATCCACGTCAAACTTTTCTTTAATGTCCTCGAGGGCGCTCACAATGAATTGGTTTATATCTGACGGAACATAATCGTCATTCTGATAATCACTCTTACCTCGCAGATAAATCGCCAAGTTAAGCAACTCTCCGTCAGAAGCTTGAAAACCAAATCTTTTCTCTAATCTGGCAAAGATTTCTTTTGCCACTTCAACCTCATCAGCAAAATAGTGCAGAAGGTGAGGTTTTGCTGTGTTCAACGAAAAGCCTTTTTGAATCCGCTGAATGGATACTTCAATGTGAACAATCAAGTTTTGGAATAATGTGTCGGAAATATGGTAATGATGTGCCATCAGAACGTTAACCAAAATCCGTTCAATATCTTGCCGATAAGGTGCTTGCGTAACATAATGCTCGTTTTCGTACAAACCCATCTTGGAAAGACAACGCCGCATGTTTCTCTCTGTACCAATCACTTGAATGCCATTTTGGGAATCTCGATTAATCTTCAGTTCAAACGGTTCGATTATACCTGCCATTTTGTTTAAATCAGCTGTCAAAGTAGATCCAGAAACGAATAGACGATTTTCAATCTGAGTTTTTGATAATGGTCGCTTTTGTTGCAGTAGCAACCGACAAAGTCGCTTGACTCTGCCCGACTGATCTAAATGAGATGTGCTGTGAGGGCGTAAAAATTCACTTTCAAAAGCCGGAACATCTTTAACAATCAATCGAGAACCTAAAGAGCGCTTAGAGATTAGAGCGGCGCTTTCATTTTCAGCTAGCTTTATTCGAATTTTCTTGATATCAGTTTGAACCGTGCGCACACTAACTTGATACTTTTGAACAAAATAATTCGAGGTTAAAGTTTTCGGGGCGTGCCGATAAAAATCCTTTAGCATTTCTGCTTCCCGACTATTCAACACGCTGCTCACCTTCCTTTACCTATAAAGCCCCAACTTTCTCGCCATTAACTTCTTTGATGATGGTTTTGGCAGTCTCGATAACGTTTTGGATGCCTTTAGTGGCCACCCCATAAAGATTGAATTCATTGTGGTTCTCATCATATGCTTGACCAAACGTTTTAATATAGGCTTTGCGTAAGTCTGATCCATAATTAATCTTGATTAGATGATGCTTCTTTGCACGGCGCACTTGATCAAATGGAATACCGGATCCCCCGTGCAGTACCAATGGGACAGGCGAAATTGCCGCAATCTTTTGCAATAATGGAAAATCAAGGTTCGGCGACAAATCAAGTCCATGGACATTGCCAACTGCGACGGCGAGCGTATCGCATCCAGTTTTTTCAACGAAACTAAGGACATCTTCCGGATGGGTTTTGGCATTAATATCTGACACGTGATCGTCTTCCTTGCCTCGAATCCCCCCAAGCTCTGCCTCGACCGGAACGCCAAAGTAATGTGCGTAATCCGTCGCCCGCTTGACTTCTTTGATATTTTCTTCGAATGGCAGCTCAGAAGCATCAACCATGATAGAGGTAAAACCTGCGTCAATACAGAGTTTGACATCTTCAAAGCTCTTACCATGATCCAAGTGCAAACCCATCGGTGTCGAAACGTCTTCCCTTTCCATCACTTCTCGCGTCATGTTCGCCACAATTTCGGGATTGGATAATTTTAAGTTATGTGAAGAAATTTGAATATAGCCACCCAATTTCATTGCATCAAAAGCTTTAACAATCGCAAGCGTCATTTCATAATTTGTGGTATTAAATGCTGGTAAGACAAGCTGGTTGCGTTTGGCGTAGTTCATAAGTGTATATCCATTAACTAAATCCATCATTTTTACTTCCTTTCTTTACATCCTTAATCCTAATAGAAAACGCTTACTTGAGTACGTCAATAAATTGCATGAAGGTTCATGCAATTGCCGACTGACGCGTAAACGAAAGCGATCCTGTTCATATGTGATCTTTTCTTCTCCCCGTGCAAGTGACACGGTTTAAAAAAGGCCTCGACAATCCCGGATATATCGGGATATCAAGGCCGCTCCTATTGAGGCTATCTTTGGGAAACGTATACCTATAATACGATGCATGTCGTACATTTAGTTTCACTAAAATTCTTGTTTTAGTGCTATTTCAGCTCAAATCTGACTTTAGCATCGTAAAGTGGTTTATATTGATGCTCATAAACATCAAGAAGCGTGCGAACTAACGGCGTTGTCCGCGGAGAGAATCGATGACTGGGTGGTTGAGCGAGCAGACGATTTTTCTCAGAAGTCGTCTGGGCGATCATATTTGCCCCTCGTGAAACTGCTTCAGGTGTTGCCATTGCCAAGACATCTGCATCCAGCAAATCAGCTTTTAATTGGAGCCAAAGAGGATCTTTGATTGCAGGTCCAATAACTTTTATAGTTTGCAACCGTTGATTGGTTAAACATTCAACCGCATGCTTCAACTCAAACGATAACCCTAAAAACAGTCCAAATATCAACGCCTCTTGGTCAATTTGATTCGCAAGACCATACCAAAGTCCTTTTGTCTGTGTTGATTTTTTCGGACTACCACTACCACTGAAATGCGGAATCACAAAGTTGATCGCTTCAGTGGGCAACTCCTCAGCTAAGTAGCGCTTATAAGCTGAATCGGCCAATGCCATAAAACGTCGGCTAGTTAGTTGGTGACGCTCTTGAAACCATTGAATGACAGAACCAGCTGATGGCAATGCTGTAAAAATTGTATATAGATTTGGATCTAAATAAACGCCGTATGCGATCCCTTCTGCCTCTTGGGTTGCTTTTTTTTCTAACGTATCTGAAAGCAGTAGTATTCCCTCGGTAGTTCCCGTAGAATCAAGAAGTTCATGCGTTGTTTGTCCACTTGAGACCGAACCGACCATATGATCATGCCCTGCAATTGTAACTGCCACCTGATCAGATAGACCAAGTGTTGTTGCGATAGCAGGCTTCAAGGTTGCAATCTTGGTACCCGATGGATAAGGCTGGGGGAAATCAACATTTTCGATTCCGAAAATTTTTTTAACTCGACTCGACCAATGCTTTTTCTGAATATCAAAGACCATCGTGCGGCTTGCAATTGAATATTCTGTAGCCCTAACACCTGTCAATTGATAAACGAGGAGATCCGGAATGCATAACCACGTATATCGTCGGTTTGCATCAACACTATGCTCAAGCAGCCACTTGATTTTGCTGGCAGAATAGTGCGCGTGCGGTGGCAAACCGACTACCTCATATATGGTCTTTTTTTCCTGCGAGGATAACCTGTTAATAATTTCTTCAGAACGATTGTCATACCAAGCAATCATAGGAGACGCCAATTGACCAAGTTCATTGATCAAAACACCGGACTCGCCAACACTCGCGACCGAAATCATTTGAATCGTATCTGGTGCCGCTTTTACTAGTTGCCGAATTGAATTCATAAGTTGTTTCAATAATTTTTCAGTGTCAAAGTCGACAAAATCATCCACTTTATTCTTAGGCGTTGCAAACTTTACTTGCTGAATGGGCTGAATGTTCGTTTGCTCTGACCAAAGTGAGACTTTGGTGTTAGTGGTACCAACATCAATTGTTAGATTCGTCAAGACTATCTGCCTCACCAAAGACCGATTTCTTTGTCACTCGGTATAACCACCAAATAATCAACCCAATTACTGGGATCAAGCCGAGTGCAACAGGATTAAACTCAAAGATCTTAACTAACCAATATCGTAGTGGATTCCCACCATCAAGAAAGCTCGTTACGGCCGAATTTTTAGCGCCAGAATAATTGACGTTTTGCGCCATCTTCGTAATTGTCCCTGCTAATGCTGAGGAAATATATAGATCTGCAATTAGACATGGTATCCCAATAAGAAGCGAACGGAAAACATCTCCTTTAGTTGCTAAAACGATCATGGAAGCGAAAACGGCCAAATTCGCTAAATCAGCCAGCGGCATTGTGCCATTACCTGGCAAGAAGAAAGCAAGCACAACTGCAATTGGAGTCAGAATCAATCCGGTAGAAATGACTGCAGGATTACCAATTGCCACAGCAATGTCTAATCCGATGTATAGCTCTCCGCTATTTTTGACGTGCTTATTCAGCCAATCTTTAACCGCTTCAGAAATAGGCATCAAGCCTTCCATCAGGATTCGGACCATCCGCGGCAAGATAAACATGACGGCGCCTAAATTAACACCAATTTGGAGTATGCCACGAACATCATAACCAGCTAACACACCAAGCAGAATCCCGAGAAGGGTTCCAATCATCATTGGTTCACCCATGATACCAAAGCGCTTCTGAATTGTCTGAGGGTTAATATGGATTTTGTTTAAGCCAGGAATATGATCAATAACCCAGTTTCCCAGTAAGCCTATGGGCCAAAAAGTAATTGATGAAACGGTTGGCAATGAAATGCCCTCAAGGCCAAAATATTTTTCGCCTAATGGTGCTGCCCAGTCAGCCAGTTTAAAGACAATCACCGTAATCACTGCAGCTGCAAGTATTCCCAACCAGAAATTGCCCGTCACGTAGTAAACCAATGTTCCTGCAAGTGCAAAGTGCCAATAGTTCCAAAGATCAACATCAACAGTTTTAGTCCACTTCATCCCCAACATAATAATATTAATGACAATTGTCATCACGATGACGAAAGGCGCAATGGGAAGCCCCCAAGTGATCGCGGATAGTGCCGGCCATCCCAAGTCTGCATTGGGTAGACTCAGACCGATGTGTTTAACCATAACCTTAGCTGCGGGGCCAACATTATCTGATAAAATCGTCATAACAGCATTAATGCCAACAAAACCGATCCCAACAGTTAATGCCGAGCGTAAAGCCTTTGTCCATTTCACTCTAAAACAAAGGGCAAGTATGAAGAGGAAGAGTGGTAACATGACTGTTGCACCCATACCTAATATATATTGAACAATTTTATTTAGTTGATCGGCGAGTTCCGACATGCTTTCTCCCTCTATTCTTCAATATGCTTTTTAATATCTTCCAGCACTTTATCTGCACCAATTCCAGTAATAAGTGGCAAAGCTCGAATAACCGGAATTTCGGTTTCATACGGAACGTTCGTTGTTGCGACAATAAGATCCGCATCTTTTTGATCGTATTCTGGCAACGAAGCCACATTTGTTTGCGTATAGTTGGCATCTAATCCATGTTCATGCAGAAAGTCCATTGTTTTCTCTGCAACAACTGTCGACGTCGCGATCCCTGTAGCACAAACAAATAAAATCGTCTTTTTCTTTCCTGAATGAGTCATTCTAATCCCTCCAAAATTGCATTTTGAACTTCTGTTGCTATCTCAGCATCTGTAGATGTCATAAACTTTTTCAATTTCGTCTGATCTTGGACAACACTCATAATTCGCTTAAGGATATTAAGCTGTTTGTTTGACTGGGCCAGCGAGAGCAAGAAGATGACTGATACTGGGATAATTTCATTAGTCGTCCCCATGACGACCATCTCAATAGGCTCAGCAAGAATGCCAACGGAAACTGCATTTTGGTTAACGAACTGAGGATCTGTATGCGGAATTGCAACTCCTATTGGGGATGTTGGTAATCCTGTTGGAAATTTTTTCTCTCGATCTTTTACTGCCTGTGGATAATCTACCGTTACAAGCTTTCGATCTAGTAAATTTAATGATAGTGCATCGATAGCGCCTTCAAATGTAACCGCTTTCGCAAAATGCTTAACAAAAGAAGATCCAAATGCAATCTTCTTTGATGTTTGTTCTGACATTTAAACCTCTCCTATCGCACGGCTGTTGGTGAATTGCTGTTCATGACGCAAATTTTATGATAGACGACATCTTCGATAGCCTTTTCTGCGTCAAGCGATACGTTAACAAGATCAAACCTCTCTGGATCCTTTTGATAATCCTGACCAGCAGATTGGATGAAGGCGCGCCGCAAATCACTGGCAACATTGATTTTAACGACCCCGTTGTCAACCATTTGGGCAATTTGCTCATCTGGAATGCCTGAAGCGCCATGTAGCACTAGCGGAACTGGGCAGATAGCGTGAATCTTCTCCAATAGGGGAAAATCGATGTTAGGATCAAGATTTAATCCGTGAACATTACCAACTGCAACAGCTAGCAGATCCACACCAGTACGTTCAACAAAATCAACAACTTGTTCTGGATTAGTCTTGTTATGGCCTTCAGTTACGTCGTCATCTTCTTTACCAGCAATTGCCCCTAACTCGGCCTCAACAGGAATTCCATAGCCTCTGGCAAACTGAACAGCTTCATACGTATGTTGAATATTTTCTTCATAATCGTATTTGGCATTATCCGTCATCACCGATGTAAAGCCTGCACGCGCGGCTTGGCGGACAGAATCAAAAGTCTTGCCATGATCCAAGTGTAAGGCAATGGGTGTATCCATTTGTTTTGCGAATCGGTTAACCATATCTTTAATAAATCCATATCCAGAAACGGGGATGTTTGTCGGGGCAATTTGAATGAAAGATGGTATGCCGCTTTTTTCAACCGCTCGAAGTATACCCATGGTTGTCTCCAGATTAGTTGTGTTGAAAGCTCCTGCGACAACGTGCCGATCCTTAATAATTTTGATCAAATCGAATCCATTTACTAATGGCATTGGTTCAATTCCTCCTATCGTCTTTGCAAAGTTGTTGTGAGAAAGTACTTATTTCCTTTTAACCAGACGGAACCGTATTCGACTGGTTCTTTTTCAGAAAGATACACTGTCTGTTGCATTTTTAAAGCCGGCGTGGAAGAAGGAAGCTCTAAAAGTTTCCCACGTTCCGTGCCAATCGTAAGTGCTTCATAGGTACTGCGGGCAAAGCTAATCTTTCTTTTTGCTAGTTCTTCAATCTCATTAAAAAGGCTAATGTTGTTAAAATTGACCTTCTCAATTCCCGGACAGAGCGTAATATTAATGCGATTTTCGATTAACATTAACTTATCATCGGCAACTGATCGCAATCGTTCTAAATACAAGTACTGACTATCAATAGGGATCTTGAGCATATCAGCAATTTTCGCGGTCGCGGGTCGTAGTTCCTGCTGAATAACTTGTGTTGTGTAACTTAAGTGTTGATTATCGAGCGACTCAGCGAATGACATTAACTGATCATTCAACGAGTACTCAACGTTTGGGTTACTGACAAAGGTTCCTTTCCCATGAATCTTTTTGACCATACCCTCCTTCAGTAGAATATCAATAGCTTTTCTAACAGTTCCACGGCTGACATTAAGGTTGCGACACATCTTCTGCTCAGAGTCTAAACGGTCTCCATCCTGTAGACTTCCGCCATACATCATGTCTCGCAAACTATTTGCAATTTGTTCGTAAACTGGAATCATAGACGTTTTGTCAATATCAATTTTCATTTTCCCGCCATCTTTCTATTAGTTTACGAACATCATAGAACAACCGTGTATCACAGGGTACCTCTGTGAACAAGTTAAATATAAAAGCCATTTATCTCTTATGCAAGCGCTTTATCTTTTTTAAATAAAAAACACGTCCTCATATTCATGAAAACGTGTACATGTTTATTATTTAAGGTACAAAATCGATTTATTAATCAGGCTTTGGCGATGATATTGGAATACAAAAGCATTCACTGCGCACACTCGCCAATTCCTTCTAACCGATCTACAAGGCTTCATTGACGGCATTGCTAAACTCAGTGAACTGTGTAGCCCTAAGCCTATAAATCACAAAATTTATAGCGTAATTATCCAAGCTTCTTCACCAAAAACTGATCCATCAACTGATGCTGCGCGTTGACAAGTGGGCGCGGTAAATCAGTGAAGCCAAACTCATGATAAACATGAACGGCGGTTTTAAGCGTGTGGTAAGTTTCAAGATAAACCGACTGATACCCGACTTGCCGAGCGTAATCCAAGGCATGCTGCAACAGACGCTTACCAATGCCATGGCCTTGCAAATCACCGTGAACATAGAACTTTTGCAATTCAGCAACACCGTGAGTCGGGTCATACTCCGCAATGCCAACCCCGCCAAGAACGCGACCATTTTGCGTGGCCACAAAGTAATTCCGCTTTGGCTCTGCCGCATAAAACTGACTCAGGTGATCCAGTCCGGCATCGAAATAAACAGTACCCGGACGGTCTAGATCGGCGGCTTTCAAACACTCCCGAATGAGTGCAGCAACTGGCGCATCGTCTGCAGCTGTCATCGAACGAATCACTTCTTCATGAACTGGTGTTGGCATGGACATCCCTGCTTTCGAAAAGGTTTAAGCAAAATCATAGTATTTTTTCAGCTAATTGCAAGGCTTCTCTGTGATGTTCCACGGACACTGGCCAGACACGGAATGTTTCACGGGGAACACTCTCATCTCGGGGTTATTAATGATTCCTTACTATGCACTACCCGCCCTTCACAACATCTAATCAAGCCGCGTCACCCATCCCGCATCCGCGTGGGCAGCAAACGCCATCTCGATATCCGCCGGTAAATTACGCTGCAGTGACAGCGGTAACGCCAACGCCTCCTCACGGGTGAAAGTGCGGACATTTTCGGTTTCGACGCCTGTCTTTAACGTTTGCGTCACCGGCTGGCAGGCAATGAAAAACTTGTATACATCCTGCGTGCTTTGCGGTGCATAGTCACGCTTCCGGACCGAATAAACCGCGAGCAGTTGCGTTGGTTTGACCGTCAAGCCAGCTTCTTCGCGGGTTTCTTTGACTGCAATCTCACCAGCACTATAACCCAAGTCCGCCCAGCCGCCGGGAATCGACCAAGTGCCACCTGCCCGCTCTTGCACCAGCAAAAGGCGATCCTCGATAAACGTCACTGCCCGCACGTCAACCTTGGGCGTTACATAACCGATATCCTGATCCACAAATAAGCGCGCTTGCTCAGGGGTCGCATCGCTCAATTGCAGCATCAGTTGCTTGGTGATAGCCGCTAATTGATCGTAACGTTCCCGATCAAACACATCTTTTGTATAGTAACGACCAGACTGCGCAATAGCCTGCAGTTGGCCCAATAACAAGTTCAAGTCTTCGCTTGGCATGCCCTCGCCTCCTGCTATCATTGTAGCAAAATTGCAGCTAATACCGGTTTAAAGCAAAGAAAGCTTAACTTAAAAAGATTGCCGATACACGACCGGCAATCTTTTTAAGTTCATGCTTCTGACAATCATTCGTGGCGTCTGCTGATCAACAAGTATATGCCTTCCACAATTGCAATAATCAAAATGAAAACGACCAGCACGGCTAATGCCGCTAAACGTGATGCCGCGGTCTCAACATGGCCGGCACCATCCACGCGTCTCATCAAGATCGTGATGCCGATACCGCTGATAGCGATTGCCAAAACGATATTCGTGATCCAGAGTCCCTTATGTTTCAAAGCTATTGCCCCCTTATCTCAAGGTTTTGAAAGTACGGCCCAGTTTTTGCAAACTAGCGCCGATTAAGGGAAGCAGTAATGTCATCGCAGTTGCCATGTAAACAAGTTGCAACCCAAACGCCATGGCGAATAGATTTTGCCACGCCAGACTGAACAGCACAGCTGCCAGAAAAACGCATAGACCATGTAAGACTTGCGGCTTTAACCATTGCTGCCACCAGCTTAGTAAGAGACCTCCCAAAAAGCCGAGTACAAAGTCTGTCAGCAATAACATTTCCGGTCGCGCAACATAACCCAAGCGGCCAATAATCATGATCGCAAGCGCCGGTCCCAGAAAAGTGACTGGTCGCGCCGAAGTTTTCTTGGTGGCTTCGGGTGGGACTGGCCTCAGCAACTCGTCAACAGTTATTTGGTAAAAATCGGCTAGCTGACAAGCCGTTTGCAAATCTGGCTGATGTCGGCCGGTTTCCCACGTTGAAACGGTTTTTCGCGAAACGAAAAGCTGGTGGGCAACTTGCGCTTGCGTAAGCCGTCTTGTCAGTCGTAACGCCTTTAAGTGATTGCCTAAAACCGAAGTGGTCATTCTGCTCCCCCTCTAAACATACACGGCTCCTGTACGAAAAGCCTAGCTACACTTGCTAGCACACTTGATATATCAAGGTTTTAAACCATTTTACGATTATTCAGGAACGTTTAAATAACGGTCGTGGAAATCTGTTTCTATCATTAGATTATCATAATATCATTTGCATCAGAACCCTTGGAGCCTTCGTCCGTTTCTACGCATAAGCGTTAAGATCGCAAGTGACCACGGATTGTCTGCTTCTGCTTCGACTCCTAACCACAGTCACAAAGAAAAAGGCTGGCACCGTGATTTGCGGTGTCAACCTTTTATTGGCCTAAATGGCAACGTCTTAATCGTTATTCTTGTGATGTTGACGCAATTTGACGTAACCTAGCAGTCCGATTAAAGCTGCACCGATAACAGCTAACACCGGTTGAGCCCGATCACCGGCATTCGGCATCTGGTCGCGATTCTTAGTTGACTTGTGCGTGTCTGCCGATTCGCCGTTGAACCCCGCATGCGGTTGTGGCGTCTTGTCTTTTGGCGGTATGCCTGGTTCCGGATTTGATGGTGTACTTGGATCTTTGCCTGGCCCTGGCGTTGGCACTGGTGGATTGTGAGGATCCTTATCCGGCTCTGGCGTTGGTGCTGCCTTTACCAGGTGATCGATGGCGGCTTTAAGGTTGGCAACTGCGGCTTCGACCTTAGCCACCGATGCTTCTGAATCCTTGTTAACCGCCCGCGCTTGGGCTAAAGCTGTTTTCAAGTCGGCAAAGCTGGTGTCAGTGTACGCCTCCGCTTTAAACTCCGCTGCTTTGGTGATCAAGCTGACAAGCTCGGTTTTGTCCGGTTGCTTTTCAAGTTGTAGCATTGCCGCCATTAAGGCATCGGCCTGTTTTCCAACTTCAGCTTGAGCAGCATTGGGATCATTCAGAACCAAACGTGCCGGTTTTAAAGCTGTTTGCAGTTTGGCATAGGAACTTGCGGTATAGTCGCTCGCTTTCAGTTTTTCTGTCGCTTTGACAAGTGCAGCGAGTGATTGTTTATCGGCCCGTGGTACCAAAGCGTCAATGGCTCCTTGAAGTTGATCGGCCAACTTTTGCTGTGTCGCCGCAGACGTTGTTGGATCCGTTAGTGCCTTTTTCGCTTCATCCAAAACGGTTGTGAGTTGGGTAAAGCTGTTTGGCGTGTAGTCGGCAGCATTTAGATTGGCCGCTACTTTAACCCATTGTTCTAGCGTCGTGGCTTGCGGTTGTTGCTTCACTTCCAGTGCAAACCACGCATTGCTAATTGCCTGGATGGCCGCTTGAATTTGCGCTTGGGTTGCATTTGCATCGGCAGAGACTGGTTTGGCTGTAGCAACAGCATCCGTCAATTTTGTAAAACTCTCCGCCGTATACTGGTCAGCTTTTAACGCTTCAGCAGCTTCGATTAACTTTTTCAACTGATCCTGAGTCACGCCGCGGTCAGCTTCGAGTTTGCCCAAAGCGTGCTTCAGGTCCGCATAGGCTTGGTTGAGCGCATCAACCGTTACGTTATCAGCGTCGAGAACTTGGCTCACTCTATCACGTTGAGCTGTAACTGCCTGCCAACTAGCCGCGGTGAACAACTTTGGATCGAGCGCGTTAACGCCATCAATTAAGGCATTTAACTGTGCCCTAGACTGATCCAGCGCGCTCGTATCCGCTGGTAAAATGGTGATCGGTGCCGGTACTTGCGGCAAGTTTTCCGGACCCCACTGATTGGTTAACATTGGATCACTTAACGCAAAGCTGAGTGCCGCTTTCGTCATGCGGGTTTTGGCTCGCAACGTGATGGTCGCTAACTTTTGATCGCCTGACAAGCGCTTCTGCTGGCCTTCATTGGCAAAAATCAGATAGAGATCGCGACTGTTATCACCATGCGTTCGCGTCTTGCTGAAGTTAACCATCTGGGCCGTTGCTTGGGTCGGTTCGACTTTGACTAACTCGACATTCGGATTCGTGAGCGGTACCCGGGCAAAGAGACTGTTAACGTTGGCTAGATCCTTGCCAAGCAGATTCAAGGTGATCGTTTCTCCAGGCAGATGCGTTTGCTTTTCAGCTTCAAGCGCCAAGGTTCCGGCTGGTGCTTGTTCATCCGGCTTCGTCACCGGTGTTTTGCCTAGCTTGGTCATGACATAGTTGATATCAAAGGCATCAATGACCCCATTGCGATTTAGGTCGCCGTTTTGAACATAACCGTTAAAATCACTATCAATGTTGGCCGTTAAGCCCGCGTAGTTCATGAGCGATGTTTGATCGTCTTCATTCACCCGTCCGTCATTGGTAATATCACCCAACACCGCTTTGCTTGAGCCATCCCGTTTAAACAGCAGCAATTCCCGTCCTGAAACAAAATCGCCGCGGCTTGTGCCTTTAGGGATCACAAAGCGGACATATTGGGCTTTTTCATTTTTGTCAAAAGTGATCGTCTTGTCTTTGCCATCCCACGTCCAACCTTTGCCTTCACCTGCTTGATGCCAGTGAATCCCATCAAGGCTGGTTTCGACTTTCAATGCTGACAAAGTACCGTTGCCGCCATCTTCACGCGGAACATAAGTCACATGATCCAAGTCGTAAACGCCATCAAGTTCTGTGGTGATCGTCATCGGTGTTGCTGATTGCTTAGGCGGCGTGGTGAACCAGTTGCTGTGCGCCATCGTAGTCAGATCCTGATCAAAAAGATGAGCCGCGGTGTCTTTTCCTTGCCAAGTAGCGACACCGGTAATCGGTGATGTGACTTGCGGATTGCTCATTTTGACAGCAAGCCGCAGCGGATTATCTTTGGAACTGAAAGTCTGCTCGTTACTCCACTTAGAAACCGCTTTGGCCGTTGCCGCGCGTACTTGGAATGTATGCTTGGTTTGGCTCTTCACCGGCGTCAGCAGAAATTCCGGCTTGGTCAGATTGCGGTAGACAACGCCATCTGCCTTGACGTCATAACTTGTCGCGTCCTTCACCGGCTTCCAGTCAATGCCCACGGTTGTACCGGTCGTGGTCTGATCATTTTGCTTGATCTCGGTCGGCACCGCTACATCATCGCTTTCCGGTAGCGCTTCAGTCGTTGGATCATCGGCGGCATCGATACCGTCCACGGTGAGCTTAATCGCATTGCTTTTGACATTGGTTTTTCCAAGTTTAACTTGTAAAAAGTTCTGGTCAATCGACTTATCTGCAAGTTGATCCAAGAAATCATTCGTATGATATTGTTTATTAACAAAATAAACATTTTCGCCGGCAGTAAAGTCTTTAAGGTTATCAACGGCGGTCAGTTTAACCGTTTGTCCGCCAACACTGGCCGTAACTTTAGCCGGCTTGCCGCTCGTTCGAATGGCAAATTCAGTGGCTCGATCTGGATTTAAGCCGCTGTAATCACCTGTCAGAGGATCAACGTTCACGGTCAACTGATCCTTTTGCAATTCGCTGGTAACCTTGGCTTGGGCATGCGCACCTTTTAGATACTTTTTCGAAATGCCGTCATCTTCGTAAACCGTAAAATCGTTTTTGCCACTCGCCGGGAAAATCTGAAACTGCCGCTTGGTTTGGTCAAATGCTTTGGGCGTATTGTGTGCGGGCGTGGTTGGAATCACGGCGCCTTTTTTAACGAAAACCGGCAACTTCCAAATCGGCGCTTCAAAGTTGTTTAAGACCTGACCGCCCCGATATTCCTTGCCGGTGTAATAATCGACCCAAACTTGCTGCTTGTCAGGGAGGTAAATGCCGTTACGCACATCGTTTCCCTTCTCATCAGCCGCCGTGTTTTGGTAAATCGGGGCAACAAGGAAGTTATCGCCCCAGAGGTATTCATACTTGACGAGATCGGTATACGCCTCGGGAATGTTCGGGTAATCAAGGAACAGACCGCGCACCATTGGCTTGCCATCAAAGACACTTTGCGCAGACGCCGTGTAGTTGTAAGGCATCAGCATGGTCTTTTGCTTGTTGTAAGCACGATTAATCGCGGTTGTTTGCTGATCAAACGAGAATGGCGTTTTGGGATTGGCACCCCAGCCGCCCATGTTAAGCTGGATCGGCGTGAAGGCTTTCCACTGAAAATCGCGGGTGTTGACGATCGGATTACCGCCGCCAAAAATTCCGTCCATATCGGAACCTACATACGGCTGTCCGGATAACCCCGTCCCAATATACGTTGGAATATGAAAGCGAATATACTCCCACTGACCACCCGTTTGATCACCAGTCCATACGCCGGCATACCGCTGTGTCCCGGCCCAGCCATCAAGCGTAATCGCAAACGGGCGCAACGAATCGCCTTTGACCTGCGTCATCATCGCATCGGCTTTTGCCAAACCATCTAAGCCAAAGGAATACCCGGACCCGACCCAGGCCACGTCAGTTTTCAGGGCTTTGACGCCAATGGCAACTTCCTTGGCAAAATCACGATCATCTGGTTTCGGATTGGCCGGATCGACCGGCGACAAATTCTGTTGCGTCCACAGCCCGGTTGCGACGCCATGCTGCTCAGCATAATCCGCAAATGACTTAAGATTTTGCAAGTTGCCCGCTAAGGTGTCGGTCTGTCCATAGCCTGCACCATAACCATCGTTTGGCAAAAACCATCCCAGCGGCATATCATTTTTCTGATACCGATCAATAACGGCGCGGGCACTGAATTGATAATTATTCAGTTCTCCGTTTAGCGATTCTTTGATGCCACTTTGGCCAGCAGGAATTTTCCCTGGCTGATATTCTTTATAATATTTGCCGTCTTCAAACTTAATCGCACCGCTTGTTCCTTCAGGTACCGGAACCCAAGTGTCACGGTTATAGGCATTCAAGTGTGCTTCGTAAAGGCCATAACGCGGCATCATCGCCGGTGCACCCGTCAAGTCGTAGTAATCTTTCAATAGGTCATAGGGCTTCGCATCGAAAAAGTAAACTGCATCAAACCGATTTTCCTGATGCGTGGTCGTTACTTGGCCGTCATCGCTAGCCCCAAAGTCATAGTTACCCGGTTTAAACGTGTTCCGTACCACGCCATAGCCAGCAGTTGACCAATAAAATGGATTCGGTGACGCCACCCCGCCATCAACCCAATTACCCGTGTTTTCAATCTTGACATTTTTACCTGTTAACGTGAAATTACCATTTTGCGTGCCACCGCCAAAAAACTGGTCAGTGCCGCGTTTTAACACTTGCGTTGCATGATCGTTGGTAATTTCTAACGGCTGACTCTCGGCCATGACCACCTTTGAGCCTTTGGAAACCTGCAGTGTTGCGTTTGCTTGATTAAATCCAATGGCAATCGCATCGGTCTTGATCGTCCACCCATCACCGTTATGATCAAGCGTAGCAGCCGCAAACGCCTTAGCTGCCGATGCATCAATTTCCTTGGTAAAAATTTTTGCGTTAAGCCCTTTTTCCGATTGGGCAGGCGCAGCAAACTTACCTGAAGGATCAGCATAAAAGCGAAATTGATTGTTCGCTAATATAAACACCCGTGCCTTCAGGTTGTTGGAGTAAGTAACTTCAAAATAATGCGTTTGTTTGGTGACATTCACAATGTTGAGCATGCTTGTACTGGCCTTCTTCACCGCGCTACTTTTAGCCGGTTCGGATCCCTTAGCTGCCGTTACCGGAACCGTACTACTGACATACACGACAGTCGCAGTCAATGATAAAACTGCGCTGCTATATAACAGTGAACGCGGCACCCGAGGCCGATCCTTCACTGTCTTCATTCCATTGTGCATCGACAAACTCCCCCTAAAAATTGTTGTGGCTCCTCCACGTGGTCGGTACCACTCAAGGGAATTGTAACCGTATTCATTTGTTTACTTCAACCACAAAATATTGTCTAAAAGTGGCGAAAATCTATTTTCTGGAAATGTTTTTCAGAAAATATAAACTAAATTATTGTTAGGGTTGTGAACTAGATATTGAAGCAATCGAGTTTCCCGAAGCTTTGCCGGTGCACAATTAAGAACAAGAGTTATACTAGTAGCGCCTAATTATTAATTTTATATGAATGAGAACTGAACTCATTTCATTCACATAGTACACCATCAACAAAATGTTGACTACCGGACCAGTTTAGATAAGCGCAAAAGACCAGAAACTTGGTAGCCTCTGATTCAGTTCGCGTTCCTTAGTTAAAGGTATAAAATGGCACTACTCGAAAGCATCAAAATATGATGAATACCAATTAAAAAATATTTCAAAAAGAACCACCGTTATCATTTCAATGCATTTAATGATCATATATACTAAAAATACCGCCAAGTTAAGACGGTAAACGTCATAACTTGGCGGCAGCGATTTAGCAAGGCACGCACCCCTCACCATTCTAACTTTCGGAGGTGATCGCCATGCTAAGAGGAGAGATCGGAGGGTTGGGTTACGCTAGAAATAGCGTTAGCCATCTTGGTTTTAGCCCGGGCGTACTTGGTTTACGCCAAGGCAACCAAGATACTAAAAGAAGCTAACCGTAACGGCTAGCTTCTACCACCAGTCTTTCTAACTCGCGTCGAGGTCATCGGGCAGCCCCCCGGTGGCCTCTTTTCACCTTTTTCATTCTACCTGACAATCAAGCTTGCCGTCAAACAAAATCTATCTATCGAAAATCACTTATTGAGATTAGCAAGAAGAGTCGCCCCAACCTATATGCATCAACCTCAACCCAACCCGACCATGTTTTGCTATAATCAACTCCGTACATACCCTATCCACAAAAAGGAAGATTGATGCTATGGCGGATGAATTTATTGCCCATCCTTTGATCACCATTACCAACGTTATCTGGAGCTTTTCGCGTACCACCCGGCAGTTGCAGATCTTGTTGATTCATCGCGAGGATGATCCTTACGCCGGCTACTGGGCTCTGCCGGAAACGACTTTGCGTGTGCGCGAAAGTGCCGATGCAGCGGCGATCAGGCTAATTCGCGATAAAATCGGCGTGCATGTCAATCGCGGATCCACGGAGCAGTTAGCCACGTTTACGGACCCGGCCCGCACACCCGGCGAGCGGGCTCTGGCGCTGACTTACATGACGTATCTGCCGACAATGCCTAAGTTACGGCCGGGTTATGGTGCAACCGATGCGCGGTGGTTTGCTTTTAGCGCCACTGCCAACGATTATCAGTTACAAAATGGTACGCTCACGTTTCAGTTAGATCAACAGGTGGCGCATCTTGCTTTTGATCACGCGCGGATTCTAGGTGTCGCTATTCGCCGAATTCGCAATAAACTTGATTATCAACCCAGCATTTTGCAAGTGCTCGGCCACACCTTCACCTTAAAAGAAGCACGTGAAGTTTACGCGCCTTTTCTCAATACGACCGCGGCTGCCATTGACAACTCCAACTTTAAAAAGACGCACCAGCATCTTTTCGTTGAAGTCGGCACCGCCCATGATCGCACGCGCAGTGGCCGTCCGCCTAAATTGTTTAAACTTGCATAGTTGAAAAATACCCGGAACCCGCGTATCGTAGACAACAAATAAAAGTCTAATGTACTTTTATACTGCGTGAGTTTAAGTAAGTTTTACTTTAATTAGAAAGGAAGCCTCAAGAATGGCTCATTCGAATGAAGCACTGCTCATCATTGACTATACTAATGACTTTGTTGCCGATAAAGGTGCTTTGACCTGTGGCGCGGCTGGGCAAGTGTTGGCTCCTCACATTGTCGCTTTGGCTGATGAATTTTTGCAACAAGATGGCTGGGTATACTTGCCAACCGATGTGCATACACCGCACGATCCGTATCATCCCGAAAGCAAACTGTTTCCGCCGCATAATGTTCGCGGGACTTGGGGGCGGGCGTTCTTTGGTTCGCTTGCGCCTTGGTATGCGGCCCATAAAGATGAAGAACGGGTGAACATGTTTGATAAAACCCGCTACTCCGCGTTTGCCGGAACGCCGCTGGATCTGCGCCTGCGTGAACGCAAAATCGACACCGTTCATTTAGTCGGCGTCTGCACCGATATCTGCGTTTTGCATACGGCAGTGGATGCTTACAATCTCAACTATCAAATTGTCGTCCATAAAAATGCAGTTGCGGCTTTGACGCCAGCTGGCCAGGACTGGGCGCTGGACCACTTTGCACATGTTTTGGGCGCCGAAGTAACGGATTAATTAACCACGGACTGATAAAGAAGGCTTTTAAAGATGAATATGAATCAAGCAATGTTGACAGATCTCTATGAATTTTCCATGGCCAATGGGTATTGTGCGACCTTGCCGCATGAAGACCAGGCAGTTTTCGATATTTTCTATCGCAATGTCCCCGATCATGGCAGCTTTGTGATTGCCGCCGGGTTACAACAAGTCGTTGAAGCGTTACGGGACTTTCATTTCGAGGATGCAGATATCCAATATTTGCGTTCGTTGAAACTTTATTCGGATACATTTTTAGACTATTTAAAAACGATGAAGTTGGCTTGCACGGTGACGGCTTTACCAGAAGGCACCCCCGTCTTTCCGCGTGAGCCGTTGTTAACGGTGCAAGGGCCGCTGATGCAGGTCCAGCTGCTAGAAACGCTGCTGCTCAATATCGTCAATCACCAGTCACTCATTGCAACCAAAGCCCGGCGCATCACGGCTGCGGCTGAAGGACGGCCGGTTATGGAATTTGGTGCCCGCCGCGCGCAAGGACCGGATGCCTCGGTTTATGGAGCGCGTGCTGCCGTGATTGGCGGCTGTGCCAGCACCTCCAACGTCTTAGCTGCACAACGCTTCAACATCCCGGCTGCCGGAACAATGGCCCACAGCTGGATTGAAGCTTTCCCTGACGAGCTCTCTGCTTTTCGCGCTTGGGCTAAAGTCTATCCTGACAACAGTGCGTTACTGGTCGATACTTATGATGTGCTCAAGTCCGGCGTGCCCAATGCGATTACGGTGTTCAAGGAACTCAAGGCAGCCGGCCATCACCCGGTTGGCATCCGCATTGACTCTGGTGACATCACCCAGCTAGCAAAACAAGCCCGGAAAATGCTCGATGACGCCGGCTTCCCTGATGCCAAAATTACAGCTTCCAATGCGCTTGATGAAACTGTCATTCAGTCACTCCTAAAAGAAGGCGCACCGATTGACAACTTTGGAATCGGTGAAAAGTTAATCACCAGCGCCTCATCGCCGGTTTTAAGCGGTGTTTACAAAATGGCCGCATTGCAAGTAAATGGCCAGTGGCTTCCTAAAATCAAGGTAAGTGCCAGTCGGGAAAAGACCACTTTACCAAGTCATAAACAGGTTTACCGCCTTTATCACCGCAATGATCAAACGGCCTTTGCGGATGTCATTGCTTTGGCCGATGAAAACCTGCCTGCAGAAATTGCCGCGGTCAATGCCAACCCGCTGGCTACCCAAACGCAAGTCACCTTACGCGATTTCACTGCCGAACCGTTATTAAAACCGGTCTTCCCTCAAGCACAAGATCCGCTCACAACTGATGTTTTTACCATTCAAAAACATATGCGGTCAGCACTCAGCCACCTGCCAGAAGCAACACAACGGCTCGTCAACCCGGACCTCTATCCGGTTTACCTCACACCGAAATTAGCCGCTTTGCAACAGAAATTGATTGATGAACATCATCAAAATTAAGTAGGCACTTGTTATTAAGCGCGTCTCGGTTTGATCCATCATGAAAATCAAAAACTGCTTCGGAGGCATGATCGCTTCCAAAGCAGTTTTTTAATTTCGTAAATTAAACATCGCCTTGAGCTGTATTCAAACCGGCGTCTTAGCTTCCTTGGCCACCAAGTCGCGCATATCCATCGCTTCTTCAAACCGATTGGTAATGATCCCGGTAACGTAACGTTCGCGCATCAGTTGTTTCATTTTCAGCGGATCATCAACTGTCCAGACGCGCTGGGCTTTGTTGAGGTGGCTGTTGTAATGTTCAATGTGGACGGCTTCCAAATACGATGGTAAGGTGGCACCGGTTAGAACCCGACTCGTTAACCAAGCCGTTTTCATTTTTGGCGCAAGGGTATGAATGACGTTGATACTGTCGTGATTGAATGAGGAGTAGATGACACGATCCTGCATATTGAACTGCTCAACGTAATCTTGCGTCAGCGCCTCAATGCCCGGATAGCGGATCTTGCCGGTTTTAAACTCAATGTTAACCATCACGTCATAATGGCTTAAAACCGTCAATGTTTCCCGAAGCGATGGAATGTGTTCGCCATTGGCCAGCCGCATCCCTTTTAGTTGCGTCCGGGTTAAATCCGCAATCCAGCCAGTGCCATCGGTTGTGCGATCAACCCGTTCATCATGCATGATCACCAAATGCCCATCCGCACTCATCTGCACATCGGTTTCAATGCCATCGATGCCATGCTCACAGGCATATTCGAATCCTTGCAAACTATTCTCCGGAAAACGCGCCGGATAACCGCGATGTCCATAAATTGCTACTGTCATCATGAGCCTCCATTTCGCATACTTTACTGATCAAAAACCGTCTGCGCCAAGCTATATCAGGCGTCTGCTTTCAAGGCCCGCACATGAGCTTCAATCTGATCGCGGACTTGGCGAAAAACCGCCAACACCGCTTCTTGCGAACCACTCGCCGCTGCTGGATCCGCCAGCGGCCAATGCAAGCGGCGAACGGTTAGCGGCGTCACCGGGCACCGATCCCGCGCATCCCCGCAAAGTGTCACAATCAAATCAGCCTGCTGCAGTTCGGCTTCGTTGAGCACTTTTGATTGCTGTTGCGAAATATCGATGCCTTTTTCTGCCATGACCTTAACCGCCAGTGAATTTAGGCCATGCGCTTCGATGCCGGCACTTTTCACCTGCCACTGACGCCCCAGCAATTTTTTGGCAAAGCCTTCTGCCATTTGACTGCGACAGGCATTCCCTGTACAGAGAAAATAGACTTTTGGCATGATCACGACCAACTCCTTTGCGATAATGATGTCTAACGTTGTCTTGATCATACGCGGGTTACGGTCGTTGGGCAATATGGGTGCAACTGGCAGTTTAACGCTTGTAGTCCAGCAGGTTGCCACTGACGGAATTGGTCTTTGAAATGGCCGTATTCGTATCGGCTTCCGCTTCATCTAAAGCTTTCTTAACATCGGCACCGCCATAAATCTGCTGCATAGCCAATTCAACGTTTTGCCGTTCTTCTTGGATGTTACTGAAGAACGCACCTGCTGTGGCCGCATTGATATGACCTTGGTTCAGTTGTTCAATCGGAACTGCTAAAGCAGGGTTTTTCTTAATCGCATCAGCCAGACTCTTCACTTGGTTGGCTTTTTGGTTAACCGCAAAGTAGCCCGTGCCGAGTTGCCATGTTGCCTGAGACTTAGGCGTCATTAGATACTTCATAAACTGCCAAGCCCCTTCTTGGACAGCGGTTGGTTTGTCCTTAGTAATCCATAGACTTGCGCCGCCAATCGCTACACCATTCGCTTTGGTACCATCCGGATGCGGTGTGAAGGTCACGCCGTACTTAAATTTGGCGTTCGTTTGTAACTGCCCTAACATAGCGGAACTTTGCATGAAGATGCCGACCTTTTGCGCCAAAAACGCCGCGCTCTGGTTGTTGCCAGCTGCTGATCCGGTCCCAAAGTTTTGGAAGGCGTTTTGTTTGATCACGTCTTGCAGCCAATTCATGCTTTTAATCATTTCCGGCGAGTTTAATGTGGCACTGGTTGCCATCGCTTGGCGGCCGTTATCGTGGTTGACGACAAGTGAATTTTGATTGGCAACCAACTCTTCTGGCAGCCAGCCATAGATCTGCATCGTCATCCCTTTGACCGCACCTTTACTCTTTTGGGTCAACGCAACCGCTGCCTTGGTCACGTCGCCATACGTCGGTGACATTGGCAAATCGGGAATACCATACTTTTTAAACAGGCTCTGGTTGTAGTACATAACCGAGCTAGAGGAGTTAAATGGCATAGAAGCTAACTTACCATTAATTTTATAAGCGGCTGTCACCCCTGGATACAATTGACTCAAATCATAGTGGTCACGATCAATGAACTTTTGTACCGGTACCGTTGAATTCAAGCCGATCATCATAGACTGGTTGGCCTGATCACTTTGAATCAAATCAGGCGAAACATTACTGCCGACCGTATTGGCATATTTCATAATCGACAATTCATAGCTGCCGGCGTAAATCGGCTTAACCGTGTATTTGGTCTGACTCTTGTTAAATTGATCAACTAAGCCTTCCAGAACCTTTTCATTCGGGCCATTCATCGAGTGCCAAAACGTGATGGTCGTGCGCCCGTTGTTATCAGCAGCACTGGCCGATTGTTGGTGGGTGAAGAAGAAGCCAAGTCCGAAAATAACAACAATCGCTGCGACTATCGCAATAATCTTCTTATATGTGGTTTTCAACCCTTCGTCCCCCCTGCATTCAAATTACGCTTGAAGAATTTCTGGCCAATGAGCAACAGTGCCAAGGTTGGTAACAACACAATGATCGCCGTGGCCATCACCATCCCCCAGTTGGCGAACGTATCTTCCGCCTGTAACTGCTTCAAGCCGACTTGAACTGGCCGGAAATCATCCGAGAAGGTCGTAATCAACGGCCACAGGTATTGGTTCCAATGGGTCAGGAACGTATAAAGGGAAAAGGTAATCAACATGCTGCGACTATACGGCACCGCAATTTTCCAAAGAAACCGCAAGCGGCTAAGACCAAGATACTTGCCAAAGTCCACCAGATCGGTTGGAATCTGTAAAAAGGCTTGACGCAGCATGAAAACCCCAAAGGCCGAGGTGAAAAACGGGATCGTCAAACCGGCATAATTATTCAGCCAGCCGAGTGCTTTTACCGTCTGAAAGTTAGGAATGATCTGGGCTTCAAACGGCAACATCATGGTGATCAAAAAGGCAAAGAACAACTGCTTTTTGTAGCGGAAGTTCATAAACGCAAAGGCATAAGCAGCAAGTGTACATAAAACTAATTGGCCGATAGTGATTAATCCGGCCGTCACAAACGAGTTAATCATGTAGCGAATAATCGGTGTGGTGACAAATGCCTGCCAATAGTTGTTAAGCGAGATATTGGTGGATAAGAAGTTCCCCGCCGCAATATCTTTTGTCGGTAGTAACGATGCCCAAATCCCCAACAGAATCGGGAATAAAAGTATCACCGCAACCACCGTCAATAAAAGATAACGTGCTCCGTGTTTGACATGTGTCATGCGTAATACACCTTCCGTTCTGTGAAATGGAATTGAACCCAAGTGGCCAAGGCAATAATGACGGTTAGCACAATGGATTCCGCACTGGCCGTTCCAAAGTTGTGGAAGGCAAAGGCATCTTGATAAATCTTATACGCTAGGAAATTCGTGGCATTGTTAGGCCCGCCGCCTGTAATTAAGTCAATCTGGGCAAACATTTTGAACCCATCAATGATTTCAACCACAAACAAGAAGAACAGGGTTGGCGAAATCATCGGAACCGTAATCTTGAGCGTCTGCTTGAATTGTGACCAACCAGCAATATCAGCAACTTCATAGTATTCTGGCGGTACACTTTGAAACGCACTCAGAAGAATCAAAAAGGCAAAGCCCAATGCCATCCAGACACTGGCTAAAACGATGACAATCATGGCACCGGTCGGATCAACCAACAAGTTGGCATTGGTGACGCCCAGCGCTTTTAAGGCAAAACTGGCGAGGCCGACAGACGGATTGAACAAGAACAGCCATAGAATCGAAGCAGCGGCGGCACTGGTGCCCATCGTACCGGCAAATGCCGTCTGGAACCAACTGATCCGGCGTAACTTCATCGTTGCCAAACGTGCCAAAATAACGCCAAGAACGATGGTCGCCAAAGCAAAGGCAACGACATAGACTAAAGTTCCCGTCAAACTCTGCAGGAATAAAGGATCCTTGAAGATATCAAGATAGTTACCCAGTCCGACGAATTTAGCCGATTCACCGCGGATGTTGGTTGCAAAGAAACTGTTATACACCGTCATGATCATGGGATAAAAAGTAAATAAGGTCAGGATCAGAAGTGACGGCATCAAAAACCAAAAGGCCGGCTTATTATTTTCCCGAATCGTTTCGGCAAGCTTGCCTTGCGATTTGGCAGTCGATTTATTAAGTTCCTTATTAAGCTCCATAAGCGGCCGCCTCCTTAACTGGCGCCACTGCAATCCGCTCACCGTCATCAATATTAAAGAGATGCCATTCATCGGCATTAGCCGGAAGTAATAAATTAAGCTCAGCGCCAACCGCTACGGTGAACTGTTCCGGTACCCGACTGACCAATGACTGGCCATCAAAGTCGCAGAAAATCAAGGTGTCATTGCCAAGCTGTTGCAAGCTCTTCACCTTGGCTGTAATGGTATCCGGGTTGGCAATCGAAACCGGCACCAACTTCTCCGGCCGGATGCCAAGATGATAGGAACCAGCCGGCAAGTCAAACGGAAGGACAAACGCATTGTCAGTCCAGAAAGTATCGCCAATGCTAAAGCGATCGCCTTCATCGCTAACCGTAATTGGCAGCAGATTCATTTCCGGGCTGCCGATAAACTTGGCAACAAATTCATTGGCAGGATGATTATACAAGTCCAGCGGGGTGCCAAGTTGCTGAATCTTTTCATCGTCCAACACAAGAATCCGATCGCCCATGGTCATCGCTTCGACTTGATCGTGGGTAACATAAATCAAGGTCATGCCAATTTCACGATGCAACCGCGCAATTTCTTCACGCATTTCGGTTCGCAACTGGGCATCAAGGTTTGACAACGGCTCATCCATTAAAACCACCGGCGCCTTGGTTGCCAAAGCGCGCGCCAGACTCACCCGCTGCTGTTGCCCACCAGAAAGCTCTTTTGGTTTCCGCTCACGCAAATCGGTCAAGTGCACCAAGTCCAACGCCCAATCCACACGCTTGTTTTTTTCGTCATCAGTTAAATCCTGATTCTCCAAGCCGAAGCGGACGTTTTGAGCAACGTTCATGAATGGCAGCAGCGCATAGTTTTGGAAAACCATCGCCAGCTTGCGATCTTTTGGCGGTAAATCCGTGACATCGCGTTCATTAAAATAAATCCGTCCATCCGAGACACTGGTTAAACCGGCAATCATCCGCAACAGCGTACTTTTACCGGAACCAGATGGCCCAACCATAACAAAAAATTCGCCAGGCTCAATCTCGACGGAAATGTCGGATAGTACTTTGGTGTTGCCAAAATCCTTTGACACATTTGCTAGTCGAATACTCATTCCTCATCAACTCCTTACACTGAGACTACCAAGCCTTTGTAAAGATCAGTGTCAAGTCGATGTATTAATTATGTAAGCATTCTGTAAAACGTATCGTTCCAGCTTGAAATTTTTCAATTTAGCGCTTTATCCGCGGCCATATTCAGCTTGATAGCCATGCAAAAAGCGTTGGTGAACGACTGCTATTCCGCTCACCAACGCTTTTCCACAAAAGTACTCTCCACTACTATTCAATGCCTTCCTGAACAAACACCCGCAAGATTCGCGGTGTGATCGCAATCATGTAAAGCAACGCCACGATCCCGCTGTATACAAAGACGAGGTAATTCTTCGCGATGTTTTGAAACAGGAACGTATAAAAGAAGGTTGCCACCGGGGTCACCGAATTATTGATCGTCATCAACGTGGTATTGACCCGGCCCAAAAAAGAAGTCGGGACCGTTTTTTGGATTTCCACCTGAATGACAATGTTAGGAATCACAATCAAGAAGCCTAGCACTACCATCAGAATCGTGCCAGGAATCGTCACGCCACTGGCTGTTTTAGCAACATTAAACACGCCGCCTAATGCGATCAAAAGCACACAATCCGCTAAAACCGGTCCGAGAATCTTAAGGCGAATCCGCTTCTCACCGCTGATCGTACTCATAAACAAACTGCCAATCAAAATCCCGATAGCAGAACCGGTTTCCAGATACCCGATCGGTGCACTGCCCAGATGCAGCGTATTCGTGATGACAAAAGGCATGCCAACCGTGACGCTGGTGAAGCTAAAATTCAAAACCACGCCAACCATGATGACCCCCTTAACCAACGGACGCGTTTTGACATAAGCCATACCTTGTTTAAACATTGCCAATGGTCGACTGGCAGCGTCATTTTTCGCGGTCGGCTGCCGCTTGGTCACATGAAACTTCATCGTCAGCATAATCAAAAACGAGACCGTTGACGAAACCATTTCCACGAAAATAAAGGCTTCAAACCCGACAAGCGTGTAAAGTCCTAAGCCCAACATCGGCGAAAAAATCGAGGAAATGGATCCAGCCGTGGATGTTAGTGAACTTAACTTTTGAATTTTCCGCTCATTAACCAATTCATGGACAGAAGCGGCATAGGCAGTTGAGCTAAAATCGCTGCATATGTAATCAATAATGGCAAAAAGGACAACCGGAACAAGTTTTTGCACGCCGGAAAATCCCGGTAGCGCCCACGCGAACAGCCCTAGTCCCAGCAGACGCACCAGATTGCTTACGATTAAAATACTTCGATGCGGATAACGATCAACAATGCTGCCCATAGGAACAAACAGAAGCAAACTAACCAGTGGCCCGACAATTGTTGATAAACCGAAACTGATCGCCAAGTGCGTTTGATTCAGCAGCATCAACCCCATCCCAAACGAAAACATGCCGCCACTCAATGAGCCAACCAGGTTGCTAGTAAAATCTTTGCCAATTTGAAGATTGGATTCCCGATCTGTAATCAGAACCGGGCTGGTTGCGTGGGCTACCTGCATAGGCTGTCAGCACTCCTTCGTTTTCCTCATTTTTTCGTAATAATTATTAATCATATTATAATAATTGCCACAAAAATAAAACCCCGCCTGTACACAAAGTCATGGAACAAGACGCTTGTGTCCAGGCGGAGCTTAAGCCGCTGCCAACTCAATTCTTTTTTCAGTGTAGTCGATTCCGGCGCTGCTGAAAGTCATCCACGATTAACGCACCAACTTGTTGATTAAACCGCATGGCCGCTTCACGTTGATGATCAAACGTTGTCAAAACAACTGCATACAATTGTTCCCCTTCAGCCGCAAAGCAAGCCGCATCATGTTCACAGTTTGGCAGTTCACCAGTTTTACCCGCTGTCCAGCCAACAAAATTCTTCATGGTTGGTGCCAGCAGCAACTTGGTACGATTCTGTTGATGACGCAGGGCACGGGCACACCAGTCACCGTCAGCTGGTCGGCACGGTGGGGTCAATAAGGATCGCAATAAACGCCACGTTGCTGCAGCCGAGATCCAGTTGTCATTGTCGGTATGCGGCTGCATCAAGGAACGGTTTAATTTGGCACCCGGAAACTGCTGATCCAACCATCGCCCCACCGTTGTTAGCCCATACGTTTTCAACAAAGCATTGGCCGCTAAATTATCTGAAACCATCAACATTAAAGTCACCAAATCACGCACACACCAGGATGAATCGGCCATGAACCGCAGTACCCCCGCGCCGCCAACCGACCGTGGTAATACTACTTTCCGCTGCCACTGACTAGGATCGGCTTGTGCCTGCGCTTTAACATATGCAGCGATCCCCAACTTAATCAAACTCGCCGCGGGGAAAAGCACATCGGTTCGCGTACCAAAAAGCACCTGCCGCTCATCAGCAAGTAACAAAGCGTGCGATTCACCAAACTGTTGCTGCAGCTGATCAAGTTGTGCAATTAAGTGGTCATGCGCCATTTCACATTATCTCCGATCGCAAGCCAGCCACCACCACTTGCGACAAGCGGTGATGCTTAACCCAAGTTACTATCGATCATACACCCACGTATGGTCGTCCTGCCAAAAACCAACCAAGTAACGCCCAACCTAATCCGGCCAGGAAGTTTCAATCCCGAAAAATCGAGTCAGCAGTTCCCGGCGGATGCGTAACCAAGCGCGGTGCGTCCGACTGGGATAAATACGATTGGTTAAACAAACAAAGCCACGCTGCGTATCGCGATCAAATGCAATCGAAGTACCTGTGAACCCGGTGTGCCAATATTGATGGCGACCTTGAGTCCAGCAGCGCCAGCCCAACGTCCGCCCACCAACACAGTAACGCTCAAGCAGTGAAAATGCCGCCGGAGGTAAAACCTTCTCACCATGCGACACTGGCAAACCAGCCAACAGCCGGGTGAAAGTCGTCAGATCGCCTAACGTTGAAAATAAACCCGCGTGACCGCTAACCCCGTCAAGCAGGAACGCTTTATGGTCGTGAACCGTCCCACGTAAAACCCCACCGCGTTCTGGCACGTTTTCAGTCGGCACAAAATCGCTTGGTGCCACTGCTTGCGGACAATAACCGGTTGCCGGCATCCCCAAAGGTTCAAAAACATGCTGATGCAAGCTGGCGGCAAGTGACCCATCCACTGCCGCAATTGCCCAGCCTAGTAATATAAAGTTCAAGTCAGAATACAGGGTGGTGGTGCCTGGCGGTGTAACTGCCGCCATCGTTTTAACGGCTTGAATCAATCCCGCTCGATCAAGTGCATGCACGTTAGGGACGTCAGCAGGCAACCCGCTGCGGTGCAACATGAGCTGTTCGATGGTGAGTTGTGGGTAGCGCAATCCGCTGACCAGTGATCCAATCGGCTGATCCAGCTGAATTTTTCCCGCCAGCAGCAATTGCAGTAAACGCGTTGTCGTGCCGACGACTTTGGTTAACGATGCCAGATCATACCGATTCCGGGGCATCAGTGGCAAATGGTCGGCACCGGTCCCTTGAAAGCCTAAAAAATGCACGCCATTCTCGTCCGCTCCGACCACACTAAACGCCACACCGCAAACTGCCTGCTGCTGAATTGCTGCGGTAATCGGTGCCAACAACGACTGCGGTTCAGACGCTTTTGCCATGCTCTGCCTCCCAAGCGGTCAAAACATCACTAATCACGCCATCATGAGCAGCCAGCACTTGGGTCGCCGCCGCAGCATCCAGACCGGTTTTGGCCATCACGATCGCAACCGGAACCTTGTGTGCAGCTGCCTCTAGCAAAGATGCCGCCTGAGTCGCGCTGACACCGGTTGTTTCGGCAATAATGCGTCGCGCGCGATCCACCAGTTTGGCATTGGTCGGCAACACATCAATCATTAAGTTGCCAAAAACTTTGCCCGCGCGAATCATCACGCCGGTCGAAAGCATATTCAGCACCATTTTCTGCGCGGTGCCGGCTTTCATGCGCGTTGACCCGGTAATGACTTCCGGGCCGACCACGGGAGCAATAGCAATGTCAGCATGATCGGCAAGTAAACTGGCGGCCACGCAGGTTACGGATATTGCTAACGCCTTTACTTGTTGCGCATACGTCAACGCCCCAATGGCATAAGGTGTCCGTCCAGAAGCCGCAATGCCAATGACCGTATCGTTGGCATTCAGGTTCAACTTCCTGAGATCATGTTCGGCAAGCTCAGCTGAATCCTCAGCGCCTTCAACTGACTTAAACATGGCTCCCATCCCGCCGGCAATCAAGCCCACTGCTCGTTCTGGCGGAATCCCATAAGTTGGTACCAATTCCGCAGCATCCAAAACTCCTAGCCGCCCGGATGTACCGGCACCGGCGTAAATCAACCGCCCGCCGCGATTATAACGCTGGCTGGCTTCATCGATCGCCGCGGCAATCTGGGCTGTTTGCGTAGCGATGGCCGGGGCGATTTTGGCATCCTCATGGTTAATCAGCGCCACGATTTCCGGCGTCGTCATGGTGTCGATGTGCATGCTGGCGGGATTTCGTTGCTCGGTTGTTAAGTCTGCGATTGACATATTTATCCCCTCGAATCTTCAACTCTCCAGTTAATTGTGATGTCGCCCGATAATTCTGCTCGGTTTGCTTAATTTCACCATGAACCACGCCGAGAAAAAGAATATTGGCAACATAAGTCTCCGTAAACATTGACGTCACGGCTCCGATTCGTAACAACGGCTCGGTCGGCGGCAAGGCAATCACGCAACTGGCCGCATCGCGCAATGGACTTGGTTCGGCACGCGTCACGGCAATCACCGGCGTCTGATTCCGCCGCGCTTGCTGGGCTGCCAACACCACTTCTTTCGTCAGCCCGCTATAGGAAAAGACCACCACCGCATCAGCCGCCGTTGTATAATACACGCGCTCTAATGCCGTGTGCGCATCGGCGTCAAAAATGGCCAGATACCCTGCCCGGATGAGTTTTAAATATAAATCCTGGGCGACTAACGCCGACGCACTCATGCCGACAAGATAAATATGCCGCGCATGACGTAATGTGGTAATCGCTTCTCGAACCGCCGTCTGATCCAGCTCGTCCGGTAAATCGCGAACCGCCGCAATCGCCGTCTGACTCAATTTTCGCATCATCGTTGGCAAATCATCATCATCCTGAACAAGCGGATCGAGTGGCGTCAGCGTAGGGGCTTGCGTATCCCGCACCAAGGCGAGTTTAAATGATTGCAAGTCCGGATAGTCAAACAACCGGACAAACCGAATCACCGATGCCGCCGATACGCCGCTAGCCCGGGCAATCTGCGCAGTTGTCTGAGCGATAAAGGCCTCGGCATCGGTTAACACATAGTCGGCCAAAGCGCGATTCACCGGACTTAATTGCGGCAATCGCGCTTGCACCTTCGTCAAAAGGGTCTTCATTCGACTTTATCAATAAAAGTAGCAATCGAGGTCTTACTCTCATTGGGCACCATCTGCGCAGTAATGGTGATCCCTTGCTTGAGTAAGCGCCGAATAATCGCAATATCATCGGCAGTCAACGCCACTGATGGCTTAATCTTCTTTGACCCCGGCTTTTCAGACAGATTGCCGACATTAAAGGATGTGATCGGCACGCCACCGTCAATTAACTTCGCCATATCCGGAATATTGCGGGTAATGACGAAAACCTGATCAGCGGCAAACTTGCCATTTTGCAAATTTTCAATCGCCTTGGCAACCGAGCTAATCGCCAACTTTTTCCCTGCAGGTCGGGAGATCTTCAGTCCTTGAATCGCCATGTCATCACGAACCACCGCATCATTGACGACCATGAGCCGATTAGCGCCCACCGTATTGGTCCACACCATCGCCACCTGGCCGTGAATCATCCGTTCATCAACGCGTGCTGCCACAATTGTCATTCGAATCTTCCTTTCACCATAACGTTTGAACTCAGCATGTGTGCCGATCGCCGTTTCACGTTTGTACTCAACAAGCTGGCGGATCTTCTTTTGAAAAGCGTCCTCATGCTTAAACTATGCTGCCAACCCAGCCGAAAATCGCGCCTAAGTTGCCGAGAACCATGCCGATGAGGATTAAAACAAAAATCAGCCGAGTCGAGTTCATATGCTTGCGTCCCAAAATCCAATAAGAGAACAAGGCAATCGCCAGCGGTATCAAAGCAGGCATGATCTTATCCAGCATATCCTGCACATTCATCGTCACCTTGCCGACTTTATAGGTTAAATCCAGTTTATAGTTGATAACTGCAGGAATCATCGCACCGACAACGGTTAAACCAAGAATCGAGGCACCTTCCGTAAAAATCGCCATGCTATCGGCAAAAGTCGTCGCCAACCGTGTCCCTTGAGCCAGCCCGACATTAAATAACTTCCACCGCACCCATAAAATAACCAAACAGCCAATCACGGGAATCAACAGGCCAATCGGTTGATTCGACAAAGCTAAATAGGCCGTGATGGAATAAATAATCGCATTATAAATCGCAACAAAAATCGTATCGCCAACGCCGGCAAACGGACCCATCAACCCTGTTTTCAAACCGGTAATTGCTTTTTCATTTTCATCGTTCATGCCCAATTGATCTTGCAAAGCCACATCCGCACCGACAATCAAGTGTGCCATTTGCGGGGTGGTATTGAAGAAGCCCATTTCCATATTGAGGGCCTGCTTCATTTTTGCCGGATCATCTTTGTATAAACGTTTCAGCGCTGGCATGACCGAATAGGCGTAACCTAGGCCTTGCATCTTTTCATAGTTCCAGCCTAGTTGTAGTCCTAAAACATTGTGAATGAAAATCTGCTTAAGATCTTTTTTGGTTAACTTACTTAATTTCAACTCAGACATCGATCTCGACCTCCTCATCGTCGCTATCGCCGCTGCCGCCATTATCAGGTTTACTTGGGCCATTGCCGCCGTTGCCATTGTGCTTGCGTTCGTTAGCATCTAAGACATGTAACGCCGCGAAGACGAAGCCAACCAGCGCCGTGCCCAGCAAGGAGAATGACTTCGCAAAGTAAGCCATTAACACAAAGCCGAGAATGAAGTATGGAAAATATCGTTTAATCGGCAGGTACCGCATCAGGATCGCAATCCCCATAGCCGGTAAAATAATCCCGGCCGTCTTCAAACCGGTCATCAACCACGTCGGAATCCAAGCGTTGATCGCCTTGACCACTGCAGAGCCAAAGAACAAGCCGACAAAAACCGGTAACATCCGCGAAACCGTCCACGGGATAATACCATAAAGATTGTTACGCTCGACGCCTTTATAATCACCTTTAGCCGCCAACCGATCCGCGTGATGCTGGAAAATCGTATTCGTCATTCGCGCTAAGATATCCATCTGGGTCAGCAGCAAGCCAATCGGAATCGCCAACCCGATCCCATACGCAGCCCCGCGTCCTGCCATAATCGCAAACGCACTGCCCATGATCGATCCGGAAAGAAAGTCTGGTATCGTCGCGCCGCCATAAGTAGCGACCCCCAACGTTGCCAACTGCAAAGTCGCACCGACAATCAAGCCGGTTTTCAAGTCGCCCATGACTAGACCAGTTACTGCCCCACCAAACACCGGTGAAAATAACCCGATCTTCAATGAGAGTGCATCAAGCTGTGCCAAGCCAACATAGATGGTCAGAAAAATAAGTGCAAAAGCAGATATCGCCATGATGTTTCCCCTCCCTACAAAGATTTCATTGCTCAACCTGATTATGGCGCTAGATGAAACTCAATTTCAAGTATTTGAGTTAGATAAGTTTACAATGAAATTTTGTTTCTAGGAGAACACGGTAAATCGTGTGTACCAATTTCCAGCTGGGAAGCCCGTTGCATTGGTTAAACAGCCATAGAAAACTGTATGCGGTTAAGGTCTGCGCATTGCCAAAATATGGTAGCAAGAACAATTAATTGACGGTCAGAAATATATTTGCTATTTTCCATATGCGAGCGGTTACATTGTGCCTTATTTTTTAAGGGTAGGAGATATCCATGAAAAACGTTCTGTCGAAATCTTTTTCAGCATCCGTTAAATTTTCAGTGATCATCATCCCGTTAATATTCATTCGGATACTTTGGGACACCTCCACGAAAGAAAGTGCGTCGCTTCAAACCTATCTCTACCTTTTCCTCCGCACATTAACAGGGGCTTTTGTCTTCTTTTTGTTGTTATTTTTAATTAAAAATCTGGTCAGACATCATAAGTAATCTCCTAATCTCGTCTATGGGCATGAAACAAATCCCCTGCCGAAACTTTTATCAGTCAGTGTTAATAAACAGAATAACCGCAGAAAGAAAAGCACGGGCTACTTTCCTATAAAACCGGAAATAGTCCGTGCTTAATCGTATGCAATAACTTTAGTGAGGTTTTACTTCAACTGGAACTTCAACACCACCGGATTGTGGTCAGAATACTGAAATCCGGTCGACACAACATGGACACTTTCCGCTTTGATATTTGGCGACAGAATATAGCCGTCAATTAAGGTCACAAAACTTTTTCCCGGCTTATACGGCTGGTCCAACGCGCGTACTGATGGTACCTTCGCCGCTGCCAGTCCCATTGTCGGGATATAAAAGCCGGCTGGTAACTTTGACTTAGGAAACAGATGCGTCCAGGTTTCGTCTAGGTCCTTCGTGTGGAAGATCTCGGCGGTATTTTTCAAGAGCCGGTGGTTATAATCACCTGCTACCATAACGTAATTGCCTTGCTGGTAGGCGTGATTGATATATTTAAACAACTTGGCAAACTGTGCCTGTTGGATTTTGACATTGGGCGTGAAGGCGGACATGTGGATGTTCACCATGATGAATTGCTTACCGTTTGCCACCGTAGTTTTCGTTGCCGTGAACGCGCGATCCAAGTCAATAATCTTATTGAAGTCAGTGTCCACCGGTAAACTGTAGCGGCGGGCGCTGGCGACTTTGGCCTTGCTCAAAGTCAGAATCCCGGACTTGGCCTTGCCGATCGGTTGATTAAACGGGTAAAACAGATACGCCGAATCGTAATTCTGGCCGTAAACGTTAGCGTAATGCCGTTGCGCATTCGTCACCATCTCGACTTCATTCACATGCCGCGAGCGATCGCCATCCGGATCAATTTCCTGATAAAAAGCGATGTCCGGCTGTTGCGCCTGCGTGGTTTTGATCACCCCATTGATGCTTTTCCGCACGGCTTGTTGGCTATAAGCACGCGAATACTTACCGCCGTCCATGAAAAAACTATAACTGGGCGGATAGGAGCCATAGCCGATGTTGTACGTCATCGCTGTGTAGGATTGTCCGGGCTTAAACTGCGCACTTTGCTGATTCTTAACCTTCAACGCTTGATCGTCTGGCAAACGATAATAAGTCGTAAAAAGATAAATCAAATAACCGCCTGCTGCCAGCACCACCACTCCGATAAGTGCCGCTACCCATTTCAATAGTCGTTTCAAGCTGCCGCCTCCAATAAGTTTGCTTGCATTTATTATAGCAGTTGTCTTTTTCCTTGAGACCGGTACGATTAAGGAAGTAAGTGTCAGGCAACGATTTTCGCCAACGGACTGTCACCGCAACATTTTTATCAAGGGAGCTTACTCAACATGTCAACCGAAATCAAACAGATCCTTGCTGCTTTTGAAAAATTCGAGACCATTATCATTCATCGACACATCAACCCTGATCCTGATGCAATCGGCTCACAAACCGGGCTGGCCTTGCTACTGCGCGCAGCCTACCCGCAAAAAAAGATCTATGCTGCCGGACCAGCCGCACCGGATCTGGCGTGGATCGGTCCGCAGCAAGACGTCCCCGCCGCTGCGTATCAACATGCGCTAGTCGTCGTGATTGATACGTCCAATCGTGAACGCGTGGCAGGTTCGCTTTTTGAGCGCGGGGCCATGGTGATTAAAATCGACCACCATCTGGAAGAAGAACCACTGGGCGCCATCAACTGGATCGACACGAACGCTTCCAGTGCATCTGAAATGGTGTGGCTGCTGACCCAACACAGCCAGCACCTGACACTCACGCAACCAGCCGCCGCAGCTCTGTATGCCGGCATTATTGGCGACACCGGCCGTTTCCTGTACGATCTGACCACCGCTCAAACCCATCGTGCCGCTGCTGACTTACTCGCCACCGGCATCGATGCTCCAGCAATCGGCCGCCAAGAAGATCAATTCCCGGAAAATGTCGGCCGCCTCATCGGTTGGGCACTTGAAAATGTCCACATCACTACAAATGGTGCCGGGTCGCTGATCATCACGCAATCCGTCCTCCAGCAGTTTGGTTTGCAATATGGCGAAGAACAGCGAGCAGTTGGCAACATCCGCAAACTCGCCAGCATTGATCGCTGGGTCGTGTTCACCGAACGCCAAGATGGCAAATATCGCGTTGAATTACGCGGAAAAACGAAAGAGATTAATACGCTTGCAGTCCGGCACGGCGGCGGTGGTCATCCCTTAGCCAGTGGCGCTGTGGCTGATGATGAGGCCGAAGTTCAGGCAATTGAAAAGGAATTAGCTTCTGATTGAGGACAACTTGGATCGGGAACCAAACGACTCATTTAACTGTGGTTCAGGGCTTGAATAACGTATCCTCAATACAGCACATCTGAATGAATGAAGTTTGCACTTGGGTGACCAAAAGGAACTAACAATTCGGTTCAACTTTTCCCTTGCTTTGGAGTGCACTCCAAGGTTTATAACAAAGGCAGCAAATAAAAGAAAAGAGATTTTACAAATGCAGACTTTTACATTAAACAACGGTGTCGAGATTCCCGCACTGGGCTTTGGCGTGTTCCAAATTCCGCAAGATCAGACAAAACAGGCGGTGTTGGAAGCCTTGAATGTCGGCTATCGGCATATTGATACGGCACAGTCTTATATGAATGAAGCTGAGGTAGGAGAAGCCTTGGCCGCAACCAAGATCCCTCGTGATAAGATTTTCCTGACGACCAAGATCTGGTTAAGCAATTACGGTTACGAAGCGATTGCAAAATCCGTGGAGGCCTCACTGACAAAACTACAAACGGATTATTTGGATTTAGTACTGCTCCACCAACCCTATGGCGATGTTTTTGGCTCTTTCAAAGCTCTGGCCGATCTCCAAAAAGCGGGAAAGATTCGCGCGATTGGCGTATCAAACTTCAATAGCGAGCGTCTGGCCGATATTGTGGCTTTTCAAGATACTCCAGTTCAAGTCAATCAAATCGAAATCAATCCCTTCTACCAACGCGAGCAAGACTTAATGAACGCCAAAGCACGCGGTCATGTTTTGCTCGAAGCATGGGCACCTTTTGCTGAAGGGAAAGACGGCATTTTCTCAAATAAAACTTTAACCACCATTGGAAAAAAATATGGCAAGTCTGCGGCACAAGTCATCTTACGCTGGAACTTTGAACGCGGCATCGTCAGTCTTGCAAAATCTGTCAAACCTGAGCGCATGACCCAAAATATTGACATTTTTGATTTTGCTTTGACCCATGAGGATAAAGCCCAGATTGCCACACTGGATACCAATACTAGTCAATTCTTTGATCACAACTCTCCTGACTCAGTAGATATGTTTGTGAAGTTTTTGCAAGAAAGAGACATCTAAGATTGATTGGCCAGTCTTCACAAATCGAAAAATAGTGAGTGATCAAAATTATGAATATCAAAAAAGCTGCTGACCTATTTGATTTATCACCAGATACGTTGCGTTATTATGAAAAAACAGGAATTGTGCCGCCTGTTCATCGCGCAGCATCGGGATTTCGTGATTATCAAACGCGTGATTTAAACTGGATCTATTTAGTAAGAAGTCTGCGCCGCGCGGGTATGGGCATTGATGCTCTCAGGCAATTCGCACAGCTTGCTAAAAAGCGCGAGTCAAACAACGGCTCATCACTCAAGCAAGTAGATGCTGCACAGAAGGCAATCTTACAAAATCAACTTATTGAGCTTGACGAGAAAATTGCCGAACTCCAACAAACACGAAAAATTTTGGCTTATAAGATTGCCACTTACGAAGATCACATCGGCAAATTCAAGAACGGTGAATGGGATGCAGAAAATCAGGAAAAGCTATGGGAACGCTAACTTTTTGGCTCTCACTGATATTCAGAGAATGCTAGCCAACTGGCCTCAATTTCTGTAGACTCGCTGTTAAACATTGACTAAGCAACCAGAGTATCTCCGTAGCCACTTTCGAATGCAGAAAGTTGGCTATTTTTTTCGCGCCAAAACAATAAACCGATCCTCAAACGTTGTGACGCTGCCGACACTGGCAATCATATCTTGGAGCTGATGCAGCTTTGGCATAGCCTGGTTAACGTCAAAGTTTGGAAACTCCCACGGGATAACCGTTGCGTAATAAACAATCGCGCCAACATCCGTGAAACGCATTTTGACAAACGCAGCGTCTGCCTTCAAGATTTCAAACCCGTGATCCTGCAATTGCGTCAATACTTGCGGAAGGTTATTGTCAGGAAAAGCGGGTACATACGCGGGATCTAGAAACCTTGACAACGAGTAATTGTTAGTTGCGCCCACCTGCTGCGAAACGAAAATCCCTTTTGAGCGAAGTACCCGAGCAATCGCCGGAATCGGCAAGCCGCCATGACTGTTGGTCACGATATCAAAATGCCGATCTGGCACCTGCGCCATCTGTCCATCCGGATCGGCATAAAGCGTCACTCCTTGTGGCACCAAGGTTCGCTTCAGCAAGTCAATGTTGGGTTGCCAACCTTCCGTGACCGAGGTCTTAGCAACAGGGTGTTTAAACGTCTGCATCAGCTCGCCACCCCCTGTGTCCATATCCAACCACTCATCACTAGACCGGAGATGCTGCTGTACCCACTCACTATAATCCCATGGCAGCGACTCGGTTTCACAACGACCCTTTAAGTGACTAAAATCCCAACCATGCATTGCTAGGTGACTTTCTTCAAGCCACGTTGCTTCTTCATTCATGTCGTATTCACACCTTTTTTAATTTGACTCGTTCATTTCCGCGAACTCACCATTTACAATGCCCCCTATCAAGCTTCAGGAAGAACGACTTGAAGCCTACGCTTAATCCGATTCGATGACATTACCTCACCTCCAGTTAATGGTTTAAGTCTAGCACGCAAAAGGTGAAAATCCTCACCTAATCGCCACTCGTCACTTTAATCCCGATGATGCCAATGACTAACAAGGCGATGAAAAACCAAGTCGCCGGTTGTAACTGGTCCTTAAATAAAACCACCCCGACAATAATCGACCCCACGGCACCAATGCCAGTCCAAACCGGATAAGCCAGACTCAACGGTAAATGCTTCACCGCCAATGCCAGAAACCCAAAGCTGAGAATCATCCCGGCTAATGTTGCCAAAGCAAAGCCCAAGCGCGTAAAACCGTGAGATAACTTCATAAAGGTTGCCCAAACAACTTCAAATCCGCCTGCTAACACTAAATAAAACCACTGCATTTTCTTGTTCCTCCTGTCATTTAACCCGTCCGCTACCCAATAAAAAAGGCGACAGTATCCGCAACCGCTGCATAGACCTAATGCGGTTGCGATACTGTCACCCGGTAGTGACTGGTTATTGAATTGCGATTAATAGTTATCTTTTCACATATTTTAGGTGGTGTCAAATTGGATGTGCGCGACGTAAGCTGTCCGCTTACTAACGCTGAGGCTTGGCCATTCCTTTTTTGAATCACGACATTGACGGCTATCAATTGTTCCTCTATTAAACATTCCACGTTACTTATCCTTCAAATAGTCAATGCCGGTTTTATATTTGTCCATAAGATCCTGGATGGTGGTAATTAATTCCTCTTTGCCTTCCATTTTACACCTCTTTATAACACGCATTTGCACTGTTCCATCTTCCATCATGTTGAATCGAACCTTGGTATTCTTCTTTATACCGCTCCGCCGTCTAATTTCGGCAGGTATCGTTACTTGACCTTTGCTAGTTACGTTTGCTTCTAAGAACTTTTTATGGGACAAAGGCATACGTGCCACTCCTAGCTTTATTCTTACTTTTTGTGTATTAAAGTTTAACATAGGGTAAGGCGAAAGTAATTATAGTTCGATCTCCTTAGTCAATTTTTTTGAGCGTATCAACCGCTTCATCCTCGGCTATATATTATGAGACTTCATTCAGAATTATCAGTCGCTTCATTGACAAATCGTAAAATCCTAACGCTGACTTTAAAAAATGGTCAGAGTCTAGAACTACCAACGCGTTCTCCTTCTCTATTATGGTTATTTCAGGTTACAATATGGCGACGAGTCATCAATGGTATTTCATATTCGATACTGTCTTACCACATTTATTTTCCGATGAAGTAACGAACTATCTTAAAGTGAGGTCTAATCCTATGCAGGCATTTTATAAACATCATCCCGCCACGGTTTGGCAAATCAGCAAGACGAACCAACGTCCTGATTGGGTACAAGAGGCGTTTAATCAAAATCACCTTATGTGGTTAGATGATCGCCTTCGAATTGTCATGGCCGGTTTGTATTCACCCATGATCCCGAGCTTGCAAAATGAAAAAGCCGATATTTTCCATGATCATGGTGTTATGTTCGGCATCACTTCGATCGGTTATTTAGGGGATTATCTAGACGTTACAAATCATCGTGTTGTCACGAAAGAACAATTTTCAAAGCACTATCAAATCCATGCGCCAGGTACTTGGACATAATGGGTATTTAAAAAGCAATCGCCTCGTTTCCAAAAACTGACGAGCGATTGCTTTTTAATTGCTACAGGGTCAGTGAACCCTGTCAAACACTTTAGAAATTCCGTGCAAAAGACCAGAGAATGACCCACTGAACAAAAACAAATGCAAGTGTATAGGTCAGTGCCCAGCGGCTGCCGGATTGGACAATGAGGAACCCGGCCAGATTTCCAATGATGACCAAACCGATCACAATTGCGATAAGTTCTTTGGTGCGATGATCAATTTTGCCTTTGGAGGTTTTAACGATCCATAAAATAACAACAGACGTAAATAAAACGTTAATGACATCACCGAACATCATGGTGATCACCTCAAATCGTGCGAGCCAACTCGTTGTTGTTGCAAGTGGCTTGTTAACCTGACATGCGAGCTAAGTTCCTAGTAAAAGTATCGAACGGCGCCACGATCCTTTTCCTAGCGTTAATCTACTGCCAATTCGCGCTAGACGTCAACTATTGATGCTTTTTCCTTTTTCTGGAGATCATCAAATCACTTTACCCGTTCAACCACCTGCTGTATCGCCTCCGCAAACGCTTGGGGTTGGGTGACGTTCAACTCATGCCCGCCTGCTAGAACCTCAAGTTGACTTTGCGGCATTAACCGGTTCAAGCGCTTGGCTGCACCGCGATTAGCCCAGTCGCGAGACCCGTATAAGATCGTGGTCGGGACGGCGACGTTTGCCAACTCCGTCCTTAAATCAAGTTGCATCAGCGAATCAGTCAAGGTACGTACTTGCGATTTGGTAACACCTAGATCAGCGAATGCCGAATCTGGTTGAAATCGGAACATCACATCTTGCGCCTTCATCAATAATCGGTTTGGCGGTGAGTACTGCGGTGCGCTAACTAAGGCCCCGACAATTTTAGTGGCTGGGTGGCAAAGCTGCATTAGCGTTAAAACAGCACCCAAAGACAGACCGCACAAAATAACCGGGGTTTGATTCTTTTGTAAGTCCCGTGCCAGTTTGTCATTGAGCATCGACAATGTCAGCGAGTCGTTTGGCGTTAGTCCGGCAAATACATCAAACGTGCGACTGGGCACCCGTAACTGCTTTTGAACCGGTTGCCAAACATTGGCAGACTGCCCTAAGCCCTGAACTAAGATAATTTCCATATGCCCTCCGTCAATAATGATATTAGGATCACTTTTGCATGATAGTTCTAATCTACCTGATGATTGACACTTTGTCTGCCCCGCGCGCCCCATTAAGTTCCCTGAGTGGTAGGTAAAAAGATCCCTGCTTCCGTTTTCGGGATAGGTGCATGCAAAAAGATAGGCAGTTTATCCGCAGGGACTGGTTGTTTCCTCCGATTACTGTGCCGGCTTGCGCACCATAACAAGTTCCCGAATCGTGCCAAATTTCGTCGCGTCTTCAAGGATCGTCTTGGTTTCGGTGAAGCCAAAACGGCGGTAAAATGCTTGCGCCGCGTGATTGTTGTCGAGTACACGTACATAATCATTTACATAGGTCACATCAAGTTCTTTGAGCGCGGCGTTAAGCAAGCGTTCGCCAACATGCTGCCGCTGATACGCTGGCAAAACATAAATCGAGTAAAGCTCACCCCACCCAGCACGTTCTGCCATGCGCGCTGGTCCATAACTGCAAACACCCACAATACCGGCGATGTCATCAATTGCTAGGAACGTGTCTTGCCAGCGGCGCTCAGGATGCCAGCTGGCCGGACTCAGCCGTTTCAAAAAGCTCGCAGGAATCAGATCCCGGTAAGCCACTTGCCAAGTCGTATAGTAAACTTGTCTAATTGCTGCAAAATCACTGTTCGGTGTTGCTGCTTGGATACGAATGTTGGTCATTGCCTACCTCGCCTCTTTTTCCTGTTGATTGTACCGAAGAATCCAAGCTGCAGCGGCTGCCAAATCTGCACATTCAACATAGTTCCCGACAACATCCTGCCGGCCAGCACTTCCGCGACCGGTTGCAACATGAATGCCAAGAATCCCGGCGTTATCAGCACATTGCATATCGGCCCGATAACTGTCACCAATGATTACCGCTTCCTGATTCTTAAAATGATATTTCAAATGAGCCTGAGTAATAAGACCGGTCTTCGGCTTTCGGCAGGTACAACCAGCATTTTCAGCGTGCGGACAAATAAACGCATCGGTACATCCCAGCTTAAAAAGCGAGCAACGTAATGCTGCTTCGTCCAACTGACCCGCAGCGATCTTTGTCTGATTTGTCAAAGCAAAAACCTGAAGCCCAGCCATTTTCAAAGCGCGAATCCCCGCGACACTGCCTGCGAAAGGAACAAATTGACAATAGGCGTAAAATGACCATCGCCTCCAATTGTCCCGTCACGATCAATGAACACGATCTTAATCGGCATCACATCATCACCGTCATTTCGTTAAATACAGATCGCGAAACCGGTTAATTTCAGCTGCTGACAATTGCAGCCCCTCATGTAAATATTGATCAAAAGAGCCAAAATGTTCTGTCACCACCTGGAAAAAGCGCTGTAAATACGCTGCATCCACGGTTAACGCTTCGCCAATGGCCTGTAGTTTCTGCTCGCCAAATCCTTGCTTTTTTAAACCAGCGAGAATTTCTTCGTTGGCTTTTTTACGTTCCTGATTAGTCCGCAGATAATCCGCCATGATGTCTTGATCAGATACACCAAGGATTTCTAAAATAATCGCAGCGCCAACTCCGGTCCGATCCTTGCCCGCAAAACAGTGGAAAATCGTTGGCCGATCTGGTACCAATAACGCTTGAATCAATGCGCGATAACCAGTTTGAGCCGAACTGCTTACTGCCAGCTGCTCATACGTTGCCAACATATTTTCGCGGACACTGCCTTGCTCGGTAATCATACGGCCGAGACTGGCATTATTAGCGGTGGCGTCTTTTAAAATATCCAACACCGCATAATCGGCGCCTGGCCACACGGTATCCGGAAACTGGGCACGCTCATCGGCACTGCGCATGTCAACAATCTGCTTGATGCCTAGATCTTTAGCTAAATAATGCTCCTGCGCTTCATCCAGTTCAAACAACTGACCGGAACGATAAATCAAGCCAGCCTTAACCGCTTGCCCATTCGCATTCCGATACCCGCCAAGTGACCGAAAATTCGTAATCTTTTCCATTTCAAATCCGCCCTTTCACTGTGACGCCAACCGATACTAGTTTCAACTCATGCAGAACAGTGCTACTGCCGCTGCGGAAACTTTTCCAATCGATAAAGCTGTTGATCATCCACCGTCGCATCCCCATTTTTAAACGTGTAACCCATGTGGCGGTAAAAGTTCACAGCAGTAATCGAAGCGGGAATTTCAACCCGATGTGCCTTTGTAAAATAGGGATCATGTTCCAATGTCTGAATGATCAATTTTCCAATACCACGCTTTTGATAAGCTGGCAGCACGAAAATGTCAAAAAAGCTAAATTCCGTCTCACTGCCCCAGTAAGGTCCGATGGCGCCGGTGCCTACAATTTTATCCGCATCACACACTAAGTAAAAATGCGTCTGCTTGGCCTTTTCAATGAAGAAAGTCGGATTCATTCGCTGAATACTTGCCTCTAAGTAAGCTTGCGAGTAATCCGCGCGATTTGAGATTCTCAGCGTCTGGGCAACAACCGCGGCTACTTCTTGGGCATCTTCCGACCGAAACCGCCTGATCTTTAGCATACTGCCATCCTCCTCGAGAAACCTGATGTGTTCATGAGTCCTTGTATTCGCTTAATCCTGATCCGGTTCAGACGCCAAGCAAGCAGCCGGCAACTGCAAATTGTGCCAATCAGTTTCGTGATAGTCTTCCATAAATTGTTCAATGTACTGGCAGGCATAAATATCCAACAGTCGCCGCCCGCCTTCTGTCAGGTACACCAGCAGTGACTTTTGACTGGTAAAGCTGCCAATTAAATCAGTTCCATACAGTTGCCCAAGTGCCTGATTAAGATCGGCTGACAACCCGTTCATCATCACGCGCGGTCGTTTACCCAACTGAATCAGCTGGTAAAAGATCATCGCTTGCGACTCTTGGGAAAACGTGGCATAGCTGTCATCAATTTGAAAGGTTGTCCGATGGTGATGCCCATATTTTACCAGTGACAAGACAAAAAAATCCCGATAGCAAAAGGTCAGCCATGGTGCCGTCTTCAGGAACGCCGTCAAATCAGCCGTCAATTGTTCCTGTGAGCGCAAAACAAATGTCGGCACTTTTTGAAACCCGCTAAAAGAACGATGATTGCTGACCCGAATCGGCAAATATTGGTTCTGCGAATGGCCAAGAATCACATACATGGACTGGCTTTTACGCGCTCGATAGAAACTAATCATGTGATCCCCAGAATCTAATGCCTGGGCAATGGCCGCTTTAACCTCCAACTCAAGTTTTTCACTCATCTGCATCAGCTCACCTCGCTTTCAAAATCCCGGTTGCTACTAACTTAACACACGGATTGACTAGCTGGTGACGATTAATGAAAAGTTATGGTTGCTAGCGGCGTTCTGATGCCAAAAGTGCAACGTTCTTCGGCCAACAAGTCTTCAACTGCCTGATTGACAACGGGATCATCACTGGTAAAAGGTTGGACCTGCCGGCTGTGAAGATCTATTAACTCGTACAGAAAAAGTCTCCGCAATTGGAGACTTTTTCTTCGGCATCAATAAATACTGCTACATCAAAGCGAATACACCACATGAAAAGACTCCAGCACAATCCGCGCCGTTTCCGGGTCAAACTGCTTCCCTTCTGCCGCGTATTCGTTTTTGAAGAATGCCAGATGGACTTCGCGCCAGTATGCCAGGCTCCGATCGCCTTCACCTTCGCGATAAGCGTGATCGGCACTGACAGCTAAAAAGGGCTGCACTTCAACCGCATCTGTATACGTCACACAAACCGGTTCATCTGCACCATTTAAAATCACGTCATAAGCGCCAACCTGAGGCAATGGTTCATCTGCTGCGTACAAATCCCGCGCACTGGCCGTTGCTGTTTTTTTGCCTGCAAGGACTAATGCCGCCAATTTATCTGCTTCGGCGCCGAATTGATAGGCACTTTGTAAAGTCGTTGATACTGGCAGGTTCAAAGCCTGCTTAGCCTCCGTAAAATAAGCTTCTGGTGTCATCACATAACCCTTTCTGTTCATATTCTTTGACGAATTTTCACACTCATTTGTGATATGGACTGCCGATATTAATCATAAAGGCCCGGTAAATCTGTTCCATTAGTACTAACCGCATTAGCTGATGCGGCATGGTCAGCTTGCCGAAACTAAGCGTATCATTGGCCCGCTTCATCACGGCTGGTGCCAAGCCAAGCGAACCGCCGATCACGAAGGTAATATCCGAATGCCCGTATGTACCAAGATCGGCAATTTCTTTGGCAAAAACTTCGGAAGGTCGCTGTTTGCCTTCAATGGCCAAGGCGATCACCCATTCTTTGTCTTTAATCTTATGTAAAATCCGCTCGCCTTCCTTGGCTTTCACATCCGCCATTTCGGCTTCGGAAAGATTCTCCGGCGCCTTTTCATCGGCCACCTCGATAATCGTGACTTTTGCGAATTTGTCCATCCGTTTTAAATACTCCGCTATGCCGTCGCGAAAATACTTCTCTTTTAGCTTACCCACACCAATGATCTTAATGTTCATACAACTCAGCCCTTTATCACGTCATTCATCAAACGGTAACTTATCCTTTTCAAGTATACCAGACGTTTTGCGGCGTTTGCCTATTGTCATCGTTCGGTTTTTAGCGCAAAATATACAAGTTGAGGTTTTTTCAAATGAGGTAAATTGATGATTGTTATTCAGCGTCTGATCAGAGATCGGGTCCTGCAGATCACCGCCTTGTTGGTTGTCATAAGCTTATTCATCGGACGGCCTAAAGCAAGCGACATAAGTTTTGCCACATTATGGTCAATTCTTGCCATGATGACGGTGATTCAAATCTTCGAACACCTACATATTCTTGATTACTGGGCTTATCGGTTAACTTCGCGAGCAAACAACACGCGTCAGTTAACATGGTGGTTTATTTTTCTGGCGATTTTTGCCAGCATGTTTCTTTCCAATGACGTGACGGTTTTAACCTTGGTGCCGTTATATCTGCGGGTAGCCAAGAAATATCAACTGCCGGAAATTCTTCCAGTAACCTTGATCGGGATGGCTGCCAATTTTGGTAGCGCCTTCACACCATTCGGCAATACGCACAATATCTTCTTGATGCACCAATTCGAAATTGATCTCCAACAGTTCTTTAGTTGGTCCATTCCGCTGTTGGGGTGCAGTTTCCTGGTGTTAGTGCTATTGAGTTTATTCTTGCGTAATGTCCCAGTGCCAAAAGTACCGACTGAACATATTCACATCCAGATGCGCCCGACCTTGTTTGCCATTGCCGTTGCGTGTGTGGTTTTTGCCGGCGTCATTGGTGTTGTTCCGGCTTGGCTGGGTGCAATTCTAGCCATTGGGTTGTCCGTAGCGCTGGATCCTAAAGACATGAAAGATGTTGATTATGCGGTCGTGCTCACGTTTGCCGGCTTCTTCATTATCGTCAGTGTGGTGCGGCAAATTCCTTGGGTGACACATTTTCTATCCAGCCTTATCAACTCTGAACCGTCTGTTTATTTCAGCAGCATCATCACAAGCCAGGCAATCTCCAATGTGCCGTCAACGGTTCTTTTAGCGCGGTTCACTGGTTATGTCGAGGCCTTGTTCTACGGCTCCAACATCGGTGGCGTCGGAACGCTGGTTGGTTCAATGGCGAATCTGCTTGTCTTCAAACAATACATGATCTATGGCAGCCGGCCGCATGCGCGCTTTTTTGTCGGCTTTACGATCTTCAACTTAATTGGTTTATTAATTCTCGGCTGTGCGGGCTACTGGCTGACCATTCGCTAAAATAGATGATACCGTGACACCAGGTAATCATAGTGTGCACTGGAAAAGAAGTCTTTGGGCACTTACATAATAAATAACACATGAAATGTATGCGTTTTCATTGTTTTTCCCCAAGAACGTGCTAGAATTAGGATTTGCTAAAGAACGAAGCGCATTTAATCCGCACGATGGCGTCAGACAAAGTTTTGTCTGGCGTCCTTCATTTCCGCATATGAAGCGGTTCGTTCGCGGACTCAGGAGGAAGATAACCATGAAGCGCAGGACGTTGTTTTCGATCATCGTCGTCACGCTGACCGCAGGATGTTTTACCTTATTCTACGGCATGCATAGTATGTGGACTGATACCCAATCAGCCCAAGCCGTTCAAGCTGCCACCGAAGAAGTTGACACATTATTCAAGGATAAGGCACACCAATTACCGGCAGACCAGCTTAGTCAAGAAAAGATCGAAGCGGTCGCAACCAAGTTACACGCAGCGCGGCAAAAGCTCACGGAACCTGAATACGCCGCCAAACTTGCCAGTGCCCAAGCTGATGTCGATGCTGCCAAACATATGCTAACCGTTAAAAAAGCGGTTGCACAAACCACCACTAACTTATCCGACTTAAAGACCTTAACAAGCGATTCACAGCAGGCCTTATCCGAACTGGCCACTCAAAAGCCTGAGTTTGTTCAGGCCTATCAAAAACGCGTGGCACAGTTATCCGATCAGGAAGCGGCGGTTGCAAAAATTGCCAGCTTATTTGATGATCCCGACTTCAAGGAGCCAAAAGCCGGTCTTAGTACTGCCCAAGTGCAAACCGCTTTGGCTGCCCTTGAACATGTGAATAATCAACAGTTTGCCGACCAAATGCTGCCAATCATCGCCACCGCCCAACAAGCAGCAACTGATGATCAGACGACGAGTGAAGCCAGTTCATCTGAATCATCAACATCAGGCGAATCAAGTTCCGCCTCGCGTGCAAGCACGAGTAGCACGCCGTCAGCATCCACCAGCAGTCAAGAATCGGCATCTTCATCAGCTTCTAATAGCGAATCTGAACAAAGTCAAAGCGTGCCAAGCAACTCAGCCGCCAGTTCGGCAAGTCCCTCAGGCCAGTTGCCATAAAATCGTATCAAAATCAAAAAGCCGGGTACCCGCGCGACCAAATTGTCACCGCGCCGATATCCGGCTTTTTTTCGTTGTCATGATCACAGGCTGAATCACTTGTATGCCACTTCTGATATGACCTATGACGAACAGCATGCAGAACGTCACTAAGCTGCTAGTTTGGTCACCAGTTGCGTCAGATAATCGATAAATCCTAAGTAATCCGCAATGGCAACATTTTCGTTTGGGCCATGCGCGGCTGAGTTAGCATTACCGATGCCACAGGAAATAATCGACGCATGATTGACATCGTAAAAATACTTCATCGGCCCGCTGCCAGGGGAGTTTAACTCCACTTGGACATCATCATCTCCATAAGTGTCACGCGCCAATGCTACTGCTGTTTGCACGCGTGGGTCGTCAGGATCGGTACGAAATGGCGGTTCGCCAAGAAAGTCCGAGACCTCAATATCCGCGTAGCCGCCTGCTATGAGTGCGGCTTTGACCAGTCGCACCGTCTCGGCTGGCGTCTGGTCCGGAACCAGCCGTAGATCAATTTTGGTTAAAGCTGTATGCGGCAGAATCGTTTTGCCAATGCCTGGCCCTTCATAACCGCTTGAAAGTCCGTTAATGGTCATGCTAGGGCGATTATACAAGGCTTCTTTAATCTGATCGTCTGGCACCGTAGCCGGACGGGTGATCCCATAATTCTTGGCAAAGGCTGCATAATCAAAGTCGGCTTGTTTGATGAGGCGCTTTTGGGTGGCCGTTAAAGGTTTGATCGCATCAAGAAAATGCGGAATGGTGATCTCATCCTGAGCATTTTTCAAGGTTGCCAGTGCCTGAACCAGCCGCCATGCCGGATTCTCCGTCACCGCGCCGAAACTGGAATGAAGATCGAAATCAGCAGTCTTGACACTCATCTGAAATGCAACGCCGCCTTTGACGCCCAAAGAGATTTGAAATTTACCTTGCTCATTTCGTCCGCCTGATTCCCACAAGCAAAAGTCAGCAGCAAGCAGATCGGCATATTGAGTCAATAGGTCATCAAGATGGGGACTGCCTTGCTCTTCTCCGCCTTCAACCAGAAACTTAATCGTACATGGCAACCCGCCTTGTGCTTGCAACCGGGCAATCGCTGCCAGTCGCGCTGCTAATTCACCTTTATCATCATTGATGCCGCGTGCATAGAGATGAGTGGCGGTTATTTTCAGTTCAAACGGATCACTTTTCCAAAGCTGCAACGGCTCGGCTGGCTGAACATCGTAGTGATTATAGAAGAGCAATGTCGGGGCCTCCGCTGCTTGGGCGGGAAACACTGCATACACTGCCGGATTGGCACCATCCGTCCGTAGAATTCGGCTGGTGGTGGCACCTAGGTCAGTAAATTGTTGCTTTAAAAAGGCTGCGGTTTCGGGAATCTGATTTTCAGCCGCCAGTGAAACGGACTGCAGTCGAAGATATTGCGTTAAAAAGTCTTGCATGGGAAGCGTCATCGTGACACCTGCTTTCTGGTTAATTTATTTGAAGTATGCATAGCGATATTCAGCCGGTTGCAACATGCTGTAATGCAAGCCGCCAACTTTCGTGTTAATCAGGCGGCTGTTGGCACTTTGATAAACAGGAATGTAACCGGCCACGTCAATTACCCGGGCATTGGCAGCAAGTTCTTGTTGATAGCGTGCGGTTGCGCTTTGGCCATTAGTATCGTTCACCTTATTCATTAAAGTTGTATACTCGTGATCGCTAAATTTCGAAAAGTTTGAAATGTTATCAGCAGTGGCGGTGTTTAGATAATCTGAGGGGTCTTGAATCGTTGAATTCCAGCTCATCAAGACGGCATCGAATTTGCCATTCAGTGATCGCTGAATCCGCGTCATTTTCGGTAAGCTATTCACGGTAACTTTGAGTTGAGGCAGTACTTTGGTGAGCTGGCTTTGTAAATATTCGCCCACTTGTTTATCGGTACCAACATCGGAAGTGAGAATCGTAAAGCTGATGCTGTCGGTATGAAGCTCCTTCAAAGCTGCTTTGAGATAGGCCTTTGCCTTAGTCGGTGAATAGGTTAGCGGTGTTTTGGCGTCGCTGGTGAAATCTTTACCCGTCGTCGGATTGGTTGCCAATCCTTTAGGGGCAAATGCCTTAGCTGGTTGCGAGCCATCTTGCAAGACTTTGCTAGTGAGAGCTTGGCGATCCAAGGCCGCGGAAATGGCACGCCGTAAGTTGACGTTGTTCAGTTGCGGATTCTTGGTGTTGAGCTGCAGGTAATTTATATTCGCAGCTGGCGTTTTGCTCAGTGCCGGATTGTCCGCTTCTTTTTGGATCAAGTTGCCTGATAACGGCGCATCATCCAGCTTGCCTGTAGCGAAAAGATTATCAACGGTACTGGAATCTTTCAAAACATTGACGTGTACATGATTGATTTTCACCGACTTAGCCGCATAGAAGTTCGGGTCTTTGACATAATCCCAACTGTCACTGGTCGTATTAAAATGCTTAATTTTATAAGCGCCATTGGTCACAATTTTGTCGGCAGCCGTGCCAAACTTCTTGCCGTAACGCTTAACGGCGGCTTCATTGGTTGGATAATAACCGGTCATCTGACTGGAAAAATAAGGCGTTGGCTGGCTCAACTGAATCTTGAGTACGTACTTACTAGGCGCGGAAACGCCCAAAGTATCCGGTGACTTTTTTCCAGCGACAATATCCTGATAATTCGCGATCGCATCGTATTGATAGGCAAATTCCGTTTTAGTCTCGGGATCAACAATGCGCTTGAGAGAATAAACAAAATCCTTGGCGGTCACAGGTGTCCCATCGCTCCATTTGACATCGCGCCGTAACGTCAGCGTATAGGTCTTGCCATTGTTGGTCGGTTTGACGACTTTGGTAGCCATCGCCGGAATGATTTTTCCTGATTGATCATGATCATAAAGCGGGGTCATAATCTGTTGAAGGATCCCGTCGCTGGTTGCATCAACCGCATGAGCCGGATCAAGTGAACTGGCTTCCGTGCTGACTGCAACGTTGAGTGTTCGCTGGTTGGTTGCTGCTTTTGCTGACTGGCCGCATGCGGCTAAAAGGATGGTGACGCCTAGGAGACTGAGACCTAGTGAGAGCTGCTTCTTCATTTTGTACACCTCGTGAAAGTATTTTTGGTGGGGGAATTTGGTACAGGCGAAGGAGGGAGACGGTGCGGATGGTGATGTTTTGGGTAGCTGGGTGCTTTTGGATAGGGGCCTTTCGTTTGACTGCGGGAAAGAACTTGTGAGAACGGAGGGGGTTCTATTTTGGGCACTTGGTTGGTTTGGGATTGCGTTCTATAACGCGCTCGCCAGCGCAGGGATCTGCGTGTAAGGACCTCGAACGCGATGGCCAAGGGCGGGCCATCACGCCCGAGGCCGCTTACACTCCGATCCCTAACCGCGCTGGCTCGCGCTCACACAAAAAAACCGCCCATAACAAACTTCTTGTTAAGGACGGTTTCCCGCGGTGCCACCTTAGTTTGATCATGAGACTGCGCCTAGGTATTGTGTCATTTGGCAGTTTCTGATCACGCTTAGCCCGGGGCCAACACCTCGGCGACAACTGACGTATGCCAACACGTTTCCCCGTACTTGCGGTGCTTTCGGGGGAACCCTCAGTGGTCCATTTACTGACTTGCGTTCGGCCGGACTCTCAGCAACGCCGGCTCTCTGTGCGTGCACCATCAGCTTGATCTCCACTTCAAAGGTTTGCATGAACGGTTATTTGATTACTTGAACTCTAACCGTTTGTCAGGTTATTTGTCAAGCGATATTTAACTAAAAAGCCTGACGAACTTTTTAGCTAAAGCGCCAGACAACAAAATATTGAAAAAAATTTTTTAAATTTAGACAACGTTAATAAAGTCAAGGGCTCGCAAGTTTTGCTTCACCTTACCAAACTTGCATTCAACTAGTAAACCCCTTATATTACAACTATATTAATGTGTAACAAAAAAGAACCATTTCGTGACCTGTTTGCAATGGTCTTGTTAAGTCCAGCCCGTACCATTAGGATATTGGAGGTGGCATCAATGAAGCGAAAACATATTTTCCAAGTCTTGGTCGGTACCTTGATTGCAGGGTACTTGACCGTTTTCTATGGGATGCGGAATACGATCGATACCTCATTTACACAACATGCCGTCCAAGCGGCAACGGAACAAACTAACCAACTATACACATCCACGAAACGCGCCTTTCCAGCAAAGAACCTATCTAAGAATGCAGTGACATCTACGCAATCCAAGCTTGAGCAATTAGCTCAGAATGTGGATGATCGCGATCAGAAGAAAGTTGTCCTCAAAGATAAACAGGACGCTGACGCTGCCAGTCATATGCTGACGATTGAAGAAACCGTAAAAACACAAAACGGTAATCTGGCTCAGATTGCTGAAGACGGTTCCCGTGCCAACGCAGCTTACAAAGCAATCGCGAATACCAAACCTGAATTTGCGGCTGACTACCAACAACAAGTCAATCAGCTTTACAAGAAGTCACTGGCCATTGCCCAAATTCAAAAGTTATACCAAGACCAGAATATGCAACATCCAAAGGCAAACCTCAGCAGCGACAGCATTGATCTTGCCGTCAATGCCGTCGAAAATGTTGAGAATCAGGATTTTGCCAAAAACGTTCTTCCCCTAGTTCAAGTAGCGAGAAATTCCCAAGAAAGTAACGACTCAAACGTTGCGATGGGCCAAAACAGTGCAAGCAGCCAGAGCAAACAGACGGATCAGCAAACGTCTGCTAGTGGCGCCGAACCAGCTAGTGGCGTAGGAACAACAGCTGCAGCTTCAAGTCAAAAGACGCCATCTAGCAGCTCCAGCCAAACTCCAGCTGAATCAAGCCAATCGTCCTCAAGCAACCCAACTGGCAGCAGCACTTCATCTTCTAACGATCAAGGCCAGTCATTATCAACCCCTGCTTCAACGGGTAGCATTGAACCCCTGACAACCGTGCTTAGTGGCGGCCTTTACAAAACTTACGATGATGCTGTCGCCGCTATTAAGGTTCAAGGCAAATCTGTTGACGACATGACCGTCAAGTCAGTCACCATGAGTGATGGCTCTTACCAGTGGACTTGGGGGCCAAACGGTGATAGCGGCAGTCAAACTAGCAGCAGTAGCGCCGCCGCAAGTAGCAGTACCGGTGCTTCAAGCAGTTCCAGTCGTACTGCCTCTTCACCAAGTTCCAATGCCAATCAAGCTTCTAGTCAAGCAAATTAATTGATCATTCGTTTTCATGAAAATGCTGTCATCTGACTTGGATGACGGCATTTTTCTTTTGTCTGGATCCATCAATTAGCAGTCCAGACAAGGGATTTAATTGCTCTGTTATCCTTATGTGGCTTCCCATATGCCCACTAAGCAATGTCTTTTGACTCACTAGGAATTGTCGGGCGCTCCCGAGTCACTATCCCATTACTATCAAAGTTTTACCCGTTACAGTCTAGATCTTAATTATGTTTTGTAGCAGCTTAGCAACCCTTGATGACATAAAATCGGTCACCTTACTGCAAAAAGCTACTTGCACCAAAAAAAGGCCCAATCAGATGCGCTTATATCGCGCGCATCTGATTGGACCCTGAAATCTCTTGATCTTAAATTGTTAATTAAGCATGTGCTTCTGCGCGAACCGGATCAACCAACGCCTGCCGATGCAAGCCATTACGTGCCCGCAGCGCGTATAAAATGGTGACCGTATCGACGACTTCTTGCAACATGGCGCCAATAATCGTTGGAATCACGCCGAAGCTGGCAATGAGCATCAATCCAGTACAAATCGCAATCCCGATCAGCACTGACTGCTTGGCAATGACCATGGTTTCTTTGGCGATCAAGGTTGCTGCTGCCACTTTTGCTAGATCATCACGTAACACCACCGCATCCGCTGATTCACTGGCAGCCGTTGCGCCATGTGCACCCATGGCAATCCCAACATCGGCAATCGCCAGCGATGGTGCATCATTGACCCCGTCACCCACCATGACAACGGGACGATCATCCTTAGGCACATTGTCCAACACTTCAATCTTTTGTTGCGGCAATTGCTCAGCATACACTTGGTCAATACCGACTTCTTGAGCAACCTTATCGGCAATGGATTGTTGGTCACCTGAGATCATGATCAAGTTGGCATCGTTTAATTCGTGCAATTTGGTCATGGTTTCTTTTGCTTCAGGCCGAATTTGGTCGGAAAAGGTAATGGCACCGGCATATTGGCCATCGACATTGACATAAACCGCCGTTGTATCCAAAGTGTCTTTTGCATCGGCGAACTCAGCCTTGCCGACTTTAACCTTATGCCCGTCAACGGTTGCATAAACACCGAAACTAGTTGCTTCACTGACTTCGCTTGCCGGCAGCCGATCTGCTGCTGGTACTGCGTCTGTCAACGAGCGCGCCAAGATATGGGTCGATTGGCCTTCTGCACTGGCAGCTAGATTCAAAAGCTCATCTTGGGAAAAACCGGCTTGCGGTAAAACTGTCGCGACTTTCAAAATACCGCGGGTGACGGTTCCGGTTTTATCAAAAGCGAAAGTCCGAGCGTCACTCAATTTTTCAAGGGTAGTCCCCGACTTCACAATAATCCCGTTACGGCTATTGCGACTCATACCCGAAACCATGGCAATCGGCGCCGCCAGAATCAATGGACAAGGCGATGCGACAACTAGTACCTGCGCAAACCGAACCGGGTCGCCAGATAAGAACCAACCCAATCCGGCAATGACATAAGCAACTAACGTAAATGGTACCGCATACCGGTCTGCCATCCGGACGAAATGAGCCGGACGAGCTTCGGATTCCTTAACAAGTTTAATGATTCCCTGATATTGACTGTCTTCTGCTCGCTGCGTAACTTTAACGGTTAATGCCGAATCCCCGTTGATCGTCCCAGACATGATGTCAGTACCTGCGTTTTTTGGCAACTGGTTTGGATTCACCGGTCAAACTGGCTTCATCCACCAAACTCTCGCCTTCCAAAACCGTACCATCGACTGGAACAACTTCTTGAGGCTTAACCAAAATCGTCTCGCCCACTTGAACGGCATCAACGTCAACATCTTCAACGTGGCCATCAACCAACCGATGAGCTGTCGTTGGTGCGTTTTCTAATAACTGTTTCAGTTCACTGCTGGCTTTTGTCGCAGCATAACTTTCCAAGGCGTCCCCACCAGTCAGCATCAGCAAAACAATCATCGCTGCCCAATACTGACTGACTGCCAAAGTGGCGACTACCGCCGTAATTGCTAACAAATCAACCCCGAAATTACCTGAACGAATGGTCTTGACCATGCCGCCGAACATAATCAAAGCAATAATTGACCCCATGACTGTAATCAGTCCCTGAGCAATCAATGGCTGTTTTAATATGAACGCAAAGACCAGCGCCACAGCACTCACAACAAGCACCATCATAAGCTGCCAGTTCTTCTTCATTGTTGCCACTCCCTTTTCCTAAGTACCCCAATTATAACCATTACAATTTAAAAACGCAACCCTTTTTAGAACGAATATAATCTGGACGTTCAAATCCTGTAACCGATATAATTCAGTCTAGGCTAACTCAGTAAACGATAAGGATGGCAAGTGTTAGCTCGGAGCTGTTTTCTAGGCCTTCACCTAGACAATTCTCTTTTCAGTTATCCTAAATGTTTACCTTCTATTATACGCTTTTACAGCGAAACGAATCATTAATTTAAACTTATTTCCTGTTTTCAGTGACCTCATCTGCTCTGAAGAAGCTGCTACTGCTGTCACTTTGTTCGTCAGGATCAAATGACCGGTAGCTAGTTATTGCTAAGCGCCCCTTGCTCACGCTCGAAAAAGAGCCGGATCAGTTTCCCGATCCGGCTCCTCAAGGTATTCATACTAGACAAACAGATCCGATTCAATCGATCGTAATCTGATGCCCTTCCTGCTGCTCAGCTGCCATCTTTGGTAAATCAATGGTCAAAACGCCATCACTGACTTTAGCACTGATCTTACCTTCATCAACGCTTGGCAACCGATAGCTGCGGCTCATACGGCCATAGCTGCGTTCAGACATTAGCATATTGCCTTCCTTGTCTGAATGATCAGCCTGTTCCTCATGTTTAACTGCAATGCTGAGAACATCATGGTCATAGCTTAAATTGATATTTTGCTTCTCGATCCCAGGTACATCAACCTTCACAACATATGACTCGTCATTTTCCTGAATATCCGTTTTCAGCAGGCGACTGTTGTCAACCCCACGAGTTGGCGTAAAGCTGTCAAAAATATACCGTCCCAAATCATTGAAGAATGGATCATTCAACCAATCATTCCGCCGCATAAGATCATTAGCCATCATCGAAAACTTCCTTTCATTTTGAAGGTTACGACTTCCTCTTCCGAACATCTTTAGTATAACACAAAAATTAGCACTCGTCATGTTAGAGTGCTAATTTGAATTTTCTGCTATTTTGATTGTTTGTCGTTTTACAGGGTCAACGGCTCATGACTGCAAATCAGCAAATCTTGCCGCCTAGCGATTTCATTTCCTCACGGCGTTTGTCATCATTTTGCGGTGTTGAAGTTACCTGATTAAGAGTAACGGCACCGTCTAAAATACCACTATCATCACGCAAGGCTAACGAAGCATTTTTAAAATCAAGCGTCAGGCCGCTTCCGAAATAATCGGTTTCCGGATCGCCTGTGGTCAGCTTCAAGCCCGCATCATTTTCCAGTGGCAATGCATAGTCTTGGTCGTCCTGATTGGTCACAACAATTTGGTACTTATTGCCAATAGCACAGGAGCCGCCTAGTTTCGAATACTTACTTGAGCCATCATCTAATGCCAGAAACAAATGTTGATCCTTTGCAACGTGCTCGTTCAAGTACGTCACTGCAGCTGGTTTAATCGTGATTTTCATGACGGACCATCCTTTCAAATACATTGTGCACAATTCTTTTACCTATTTCATCGTAACCACTTCCGCTACCGAAGTCAAATGTTAAGTTTTTCGCAGCAAACAACAGGTTGTCCACACCGGTTATCCACATGTTCAAAACTCAAGGCCCAAAATATAGTATTAAGTATGCCCATTGACACTAAATAGACGATTCAAAAAATTCAAGTAAAAAATTTTTCGACACCGTTCGTCCACAGTTTTTAATTGTTCGATTTCACAAAGTTCAGCCGCTTAATCCCGCTCCAGCAGCCGGGAACAAACGTTTTGTCACAAGTCAAAAAAGTTTATCCACAAGTTATCCCCAGTTTGGTGGACAACTTACTCACACCCGGAAATCTTAGTTATGAACAGTATCCACAGAGTTATCCACAGGTCAGGGCATCTTTTTACGCAAAAGTTACCCACTCTTGACAAATCTTTTACTTGAACTTTTCCACAGATCAGCGCTAAAACTTTCGTGAAATTCTGAAGAAACCGCTTTCGGCTAATTACGCTGAAATAGCAAAAGAGCCTCGATCAAAAGACGAATCTTTTAATCGAGGCTCTCATCATTTAATTCTTCAAATCACTTGTTGTCTGTGAAAGTTTTATAGATACGGTTTGCTGCTCGCCTTTACGATACAAGGTCAGTTTGACGGTATCGCCGACTTTATGCTTATACAGTTGCGTGTGTAGCGCAGCGGTATTGGAGACACTGACACCATCCAGCGCAGTGATGACATCATACTGTTTCAATCCTGCCGCCTTGGCACTGCTGCCACTGGTAAAGCCGCCGACAACGACCCCACCGGTAACACTTTCAGGTAACTTCAAAACGGATTTTTGCTGACTGGCAGAAACGGTGGACAAGTCGCGCACTTCAATGCCTAGCGCTGGCCGAACAACTTTACCATTTTCGACCAGTTGATTGATGATCGAAACGACTTCATCACTTGGAATCGCGAAGCCCATCCCTTCAATCGTTGCTCCTTCAGAACTGTTGCTTGAGCTTCCGGACAGCTTCATTGAATTAATCCCGATAACCTGACCTGACAGATTGATCAACGGGCCACCTGAGTTCCCTGAGTTGATCGCGGCATCCGTTTGAATAACCGTTGCCTGTCCGGTGGTGTTGCCACTGCTATCGGTCACATCAACGGTACGACTCTTCGCACTGACAATCCCTTGCGTCACACTGGTAGCATATTGTGAGCCCAGCGGCGACCCGATTGCCAAGACAGTTTGCCCGGCTTCAATCTTGCTAGAGTCGCCAAAGCTGGCAACTGTGTTAACCTTACTGCCATCAATTGTCAAAACCGCCAAGTCAGACGTTGAATCGGTTCCGACTAAACTGGCTGTCAGTTTGGTTCCATCGCTCAAAATAACTTCGAGCTTATCCGAACCACTCACCACATGGTTATTGGTGACAATATAAGCCTTACCATCTTTCTTTTGATAAATAACACCAGAACCTTCGCTGGCCTCTTCAAGACTTGATGAACTACTGCTCGAACTACTGTTATTTTGGTTATCCTGGCCAAAAATGCCTTCAAGCCCGCCAAAAGTATCCAGCCCATCGCTGTTACTTTCAGCCTTTTGCATGTTAACAACTGAGACAACTGCGCCTTTAACCTTTGCAAAAGCCTGTTCTGAAGCACTGCTTTGATTGACTGAAACATTGGAAATCTTGGTCGTTCCGGCTTTACCAGAGGTATCGGTCACGCCAAGGCTCGTCGTATGGTTGATCGCCCAATAGGCAGTACCACCACCAACACCGCCACCAATCAAGGCAGCCACAACAGCAACAATTGCGGTCTGCTTCAAACCATTCTTCTTCGGTTTTTCCGCCGACCGTTGCGGCTTCTGATCCTGTGGCGTCTCCTGAAAGTTATGACTTCCGTTATCCATAACGGTTTCCTCCTTACGGGCATTCTAACTCACCCTGTTTACAAAGATTATTGTAAGTGACGATTTTGACGAAACTATGAACAACATCGGTATTTTTTAGTGAGCGTGAGCCAGCGCGCTTAGGAGTCGGAGTGTAAGTGGCCTTGGGCGCAATGGCCGGGCTTTGGCCATTGCGACCAAGGTCCTTACACGCAGACTCCTGCGCTGGCGAACGCGTTATGGGCATAAACCAGAACATAAGCGGCCTCAGACGTGATAGCCGCACTTTACCCATTGCGACCAAGGTCCTTACACGCAGACTCCCACACCAGTAAACGCGTTACAACGAGCGCAAACTGCCACGCGCATCCTCCCCAACCCACAAAAAAACCGGCCAGCTTACATGCTTCCATCTAAGTCGTCCGCTTTTTCACACTGCTAAAACTGCTTTCAAACCGCTTCACACAACAAACAACGGGTCGGCAACTGCCGGGTCAGTATCATAAATATGAAAGTCATGATCCACCGCCAGACCTTGTTGTGCCAACAACGACGCCACGGTTAAATGCGCCAGTGGCTTATTGTTGTTATGCGGTGATAAATGCCCCAGATAAATCCGCTTCGTCCGCAAACCGATGACATCCATCAAGGCATCCGCACCATCCTCATTGGACAGGTGCCCTTGATCGCTTAAAATCCGTTGCTTCAACGGCCACGGATACGGACCCGTCCGCAACATTTCAAGGTCGTGATTGCATTCCATCACATACGCATCGGCATCGCGAATCGTCCCGGCAACCCGATCCGAAACGTAGCCCGTGTCGGTTAGGATAGTGAAGGCCTTGCCGTCATGATGAAATTGGTAAAACTGAGGCGCGGCAGCATCATGCGAAACGCCAAAACTTTCCACATCCAAGTCACCTAACGTCAAAGTTGTCCCCATATCAAACAACCGCAGCTGTGCTTCAGGGATTTTGCCCACGCTTTTTGGTAAAGCTGCAAACGTCTTGGCATTCGCATAAACGTTGAGCTGCGGATAACGTCGCGCCAACACGCCTACACCACGCACATGATCGCTATGTTCATGCGTGATAAAAACACTGTCAACATCGGTTAGATCTCGACCGATGCTCTTCATCAGTGCTTCTATTTTCTTGCCTGACAAACCGGCATCCACTAACACCTTGTGACCAGGCGTTTCAATATAGGTTGCGTTACCTGAGCTGCTGCTGGCAAGGACACTGACACGCATCCCAAAATCTTCGCCCACGATCACCATCTCCAAACTTTTTACCATTTAGTCAACTGCCTGATCTAAGCAATCGGCTCTCACTGCCGTCCATTCTACCACTTAACTGTCATTACGGTTTTTCATAACTGTTCGAGTGATCGCATTGACACGTTTTACCGTGACATTTCCGGTCGAACGATTCTTGACGCCAATGTACCAAGCCGGGACATAAACCGTACTGCCTTTTGCATCAAGCAGGTAACTATAAGCCAACTGTGTGGACACAATCGCCGAATTATTAGGGATATCATTGTCACGATATAAAGCAATGACAGCATCCTGTTCACTCATCAAGCTTAAATGATCCCGCAAAATGTTTAATTTGGTCAGATAAGTCTGTGTATAACTAACCAGACGATTATCGGATACATGCAATGTCACTGCCGCACGCCGATCGTAAATCAGTCCGGCTTGGGGATGCTGGGCAAACACCACGCGTTCGTCATTAGAGAGCGCCGGTGCATACTCATACTCCTTGCCATGGTAGACATTGTTTTTAACAAAAGTCTTCATCTGGCGCAGTTCCTGATTCTTTTTTAACGTTATGGGCACATCCAGATTGGCCTGCAATTCCTGATAATCGCCTTCGCTAATGGAAACCTGCTGCTTCACCAGGTTCGTGCGCGCCGCGGTTAATGCTGAGTTGGCTTGACTTGCAAGATAATCGCCTTTGGGTGTCTTTTTGCTTAAACGCGGCAGCTTAATTTGATCGCGCGTAATGTCCGTGATGGTTGCCGCATCGCCACTTTTAATCGTTGCCAAGTCAACTTGCTGCGCCTGAAAATAGCTAATTCCCAGGAAAATATTCAGGCCGACAAACACAACTAGAAAGATCCATTCAATCCGTCGAAAATCCACAAAATCGCCTCCCTCAGCAAGCAGTTTATTAGCTTGTCAGTTAGTTAAAGATCAGTTATTGCGTTGGCTCAGATTCGCTCGCACTACTATCATCATTGCTCGGCGTCGCAGTCTGGCCGCTAGCGGCATTGGCAGACGCCTCGCTACTATGATTCAGCCAGCTTTGATAATCCCGATATTCGCCTTTCATCTCAACATAATAAGTCGGCTGCAAATCGACCACTTGCTGATCATTGCTACTACCGGTCCACTGGTAACCAATCAGGATATCCGTAATCTGACTGGCACGATAACCCGCAGCCACTAACTGATTCACCACGGTAGCAGTTGCTGGCAAGGTTTGTGCCGGTTGATTTGTAGGAATCGGCACCGTCAGATTGGTATTAGAGAAATTAATCTCCTGTGACGTCTGCGTATACCGAACAGTAACATCACCTTTTTGATCCACATTAAAGATCGGGAACCCTTGCGCATAGGTTTTATAAACCACTTCGCCACGGCTGGCATCATACTGAAAATACCGCATACTAGCCAGGTTTGTCATCTGTAAATCGCTAAGTCCTTTGAAGGTTGCGTGCAGGAAATTAGTTAAGCCACTGTCAGGAAATGTTGCCGTATAGTTTTCAAATTCGATCGCACCGGTTCCCGAATCAGCGGTCATTCGTCGAGTCGAACCCGCAGTATAAAGCGTGCTATCACCAATTTCACGTGCATCGACATTGCTGGCGGTTTTCGATGGCATTAGCAGGGAGACATAATAATTGGCACTTTGTTGATCCATCAGATAAGCATATGGCGGCAGCTTGATTGGCTGCGTAAAGAACGCAACTTCGTGATTGCCTAACCGCTTTTCTTCAATCGGAAAAGCGCGGGTAACCTGAGTCGTCACAAGCTTTTGAAGCTGATCCTGTGAGACGTTGGCTAACTTGGCTTCGTAAACTCTCCGCGTGGCATCGTTAATTAAGGTCAGTTTTTTAACCGCACCATCTAAATTCACCAAAACCCGATTAAAGTGAAAATCGGAAGCTTTGATTTGATCTTGCTTGCTAAAAAACCACTGTTCAAATTGTTTAAAACTCATGACGTCTTGATAGATAAGTTGCAGGTTGCCATCTTGTTCAAGGTAAGTTTCATAATTAGCCGGCGAGACTTTGCCCACCGCTTTAACCTGCGTCATATGCCAATCCGCCATTGCTTGTTGAACTTCATGGCCGATATTGGCATTGGCTTTAAACAGCAACTGTTTTTGACCACGATGCGTGTAATAAACTTGGTTAGGCAGGTAAACGTTGCCTTCCATTTTTTTAACATTCGGATCATTTTCGGTTGTTACCTGCACGTTCGATGTACTTCGACGCTCCAGCCGCGATGGATTTCGCCAAATCAATGACGTAAAGACGAGGCTTAAAATAACCATGGCGATCAGACTCACGCGCAAAATCCAACTACTAAGCTTCATCCCAGTCATCTCCTCCATCGGTAATCGGTTCGTATGGCAGTGAGATATAGAATGTGCTGCCACGGCCTTCTTGTGAATCGACCCAAATGCGGCCATGTAAGGCTTCAACGACTTCTTTTGAAATCGCCAAGCCTAGACCGGTTCCGCCTTGTTTGCGGGAACGCGCCTTATCAACGCGATAGAAGCGATCAAAAATTTTGCCCAGATCCTGACGCGGAATTCCTAGTCCTTGATCGCTGATGGACAAAATCACGTGGTCATGCGTCTGGAATAGACGCGCGGTGATTACGCCGCCATCCGGACTATATTTAATTGCGTTATTCATGATGTTATCAATCACTTGCATGAACTTGTCCGTATCGATTTCAACCCAAAGATCTTCGTGGGTAATCTCTCGCTTAATCGAATAACGCTTCTTTTGGCCATCCGGCTGTGGTAACGGTTGTGCAGTCCGCGCCTCACCGGTGTGTTCGTTATCCGTCTTGAGCATCATGTCGAACCGATCCAGCACATAGTTGAAGAACTCATTTAAATTGACGGTTTCAAGGTTGAACTTACTGGTACCGGAATCTAAACGCGACAGACTCAGCAAGTCGTTAATCATTCGAATCATCCGGTCAGTTTCCTCTTGCGTCACATTTAGAAACTGCGGTGCCAGCTTAGGATCTTTCCACGCACCATCACTTAACGCTTCAATATAACTGCGCACTGAAGTCAACGGCGTGCGCAATTCATGTGACACATTGGAAACAAATTCCTTACGATCGCGATCAATCTTTTGCTGCTCCGTTACGTCATGCAAAACCGCGACCAGTCCCGAAATAAAGCCGGTTTCACGTTGAATCAAGCTAAAATCGACCCGCAAAATCAGATCATGATCAAGCTGCTCCGAAAAATCCAACAACAATTCAGTCTGGTGCTCAAGTAAGTCACGCAAAGTATAATCCTTGGCGATATTGAGTAACTTCAAAATCGAAACACCAATAACATCCTCATTCTTGGTATTGAGGAAACTCAACGCGGTCTGATTAATAATAATGACATTACCGCGACGATCAGTAGCAATCACGCCATCGGTCATATGCGCCAACACGCTATCCAACCGGCGCCGTTCCGCTTCGGAGGCTTCTTGGGCTTCTTCAACACGCACACTTAGATTATTGACGGCGACTGCAAGCTGGCCAAGTTCATCCTGCCCGTAAATTCGAACCTGGCCGGAATAGTCACCACGAGCCATCCGAATCGCCTGTTTTTTCATTTCGTCAATCGGCCGGGTGATCGCGCGACTAATGACAATGGAAAGTAACGTACCCAATAAGCCAGCGACTAAACTGGAAATCAGAAAAATACCAACGATTTTGTTAATGCTATCGTAGGCCTGCTCCATTGACGCTGAAATGGCAATCGCGCCAATGACCGAATTATTGTCGCCGGTTGCGTTCGGATTCTTAATCGGTACAACTTTGTAATAAGTCGACCCTGTACGCTCCCGATATTCATAGCCTTCGTATTGTTGGCCAGAGTACAACGTGTTTTTAATGTTGGAATTAGCTGACTTTTGGCCAACATTAGTCTGGGCATTAATATCACTGTCACCGCGAATCGTTCCTTTTGCGTCAATCACTTGTAGATCAGCCGAATTGGCAATATCTGCCTGACTCAAGGTGCTTTTAATGTCGTCATTGGCATTATCGGTATCGGTGCGCAACAAATCCGCGGCCAGCTTATCTTGAATATAGCTGTCCACGTTAACACTCGTCTTAAACTGTTCAATGTTTTGCTGCTCTAAGGTCTTAACAAAATAAGCCCCGATCATTTCCAGTGTCACGACCAGCAAAAGAATAAAGACGATCGCGATTTTAAAGTGAATTGACTGAAAGAAGCGAATCTTTTTATTCAACAGTGGTGCTCCTAATTATTCAGCGTCAGGATTTCGCAAATAATAGCCTACGCCGCGTCGGGTCACCAACCACTCAGGATGGGACGGATTGTCTTCGATCTTCTCGCGGAGGCGGCGAACCGTCACATCCACAGTCCGGACATCGCCAAAGTAGTCATAACCCCAAACTGTCTGTAGCAGATGTTCGCGGGTCATAACCTGTCCCAAGTGGCGGGCAAGGTAATGCAGCAATTCAAACTCGCGGTGGGTTAATTCGATATTCTCACCGCGTTTGGATACCGTATACGCGTCCGGATGAATCGTTAAATCGCCAACTTCCAATTCACGATTGGCTTCGTCTTCCTCACTGCCGGCAGCATTGGCTGATGAGGTACGGCGCAAGTTAGCTTTCACCCGCGCAACAAGTTCTCGATTGGAAAACGGCTTGGTAACATAATCATCTGCCCCAAGCTCCAGTCCTAGCACTTTATCAATTTCGGAATCCTTCGCCGTCAGCATAATAATCGGCGTGTCATGTTCTTTACGAATTTGTCGGGCAACTTCAAGCCCATCAATTTTCGGTAACATCAAATCAAGTAAAATCAAATCAGGTGATTCTGATTCGACTTTCTTCAAGGCTTCTTCGCCATCATATGCAGTGACGACATCATAGCCTTCTTTATCCAAATTAAACTTGACGATATCAGAGATAGGCTGAGCGCGTTTAGAAAAGTGTCAACCCCTCCTCGGTCTACGCTTTAAGTGACTTCCGCTACTTCGATCCGACTCCGCGGTGATAGACGCAGCCCACCGCTCCGCCAGCTCTTACTTTCCGTCCCAGATCCCGAAACTAGGTACCTTTCCCGCCGCTACTTACCGTAAGTTAACACCCCACGCATGAATTTTTGGAGGTTATTTTATGTTTTTCCACCACGATCATCTGAGGCTCTACTATCAAAAAAGCGGCCACGGACCGGCGATTATATTGCTACATGGCAACGGTGAGGATCATACCCTTTTCGCCGATTTAATCACGTATCTCGCCCCGCATTATACTGTGATTGCCTTGGACAGTCGTGATCACGGTCAAAGTTCGGCTACGGACCGGCTTAGTTATGATGCAATGACGTCCGACGTTTCAGCTTTAATCACTGAATTGAAGTTAGCCCGGCCGATTATACTCGGCTTTTCTGATGGTGGCATTATTGCCTTGCTGCTGGCAATTCAGCATCCCGAACAAGTTGGCGCTTTGATTGTTGCCGGGGCGAATCTGACGCCTCAAGGTTTACGCTGGTATTCGCGCATTCTTTTTCGTATTGCCGCTGGTCATCGGCCATCTCCTAAGTTAGCCATGATGCTCCATGAACCGCAAATCACCCCGCAAATGCTGCATAGGATCACCGTGCCAACCTTAGTGCTAGCGGGCAGCCGCGACTTGATTACACGTAAAGAAACTTTTACGATTGCCAATTCGATTCAAAATGCCGAATTGCATATTCTCCCCGGCGAAAACCACAACTCATATATTCGCGATAACCACAAGCTTTGGCACCTTATCAGACCGTTTCTGGCCGGACTGCAAGCGGTCGATTAAAATGAATTGTTTTTGTATATTTAACATTTTGCTTGCATATTCACTTCAATGAGTATATATTCAATCCATAATCATTAATGAGGAGTGAACTATATGCGGGGAATCAAACATTGGGCGGTCGCGATCATCGCGCTGATCGCTATGATCGTTGGCTTCACCAGTTATCAGCCGGTTCCAACGGCAGCTGCCAGCAAAGACTTAGCGGCGATTCAAAAACGCGGCTATTTAGTCGTTGGTCTGTCCGCCGACTACGCCCCATTGGAGTTCCACGCCACGATTAACGGCGCTGACACCATCGTCGGCGCAGATATTTCCATGTCCAAGCAAATCGCTAAGGACATGGGCGTGAAACTGCAAATCAAAGAAATGAACTTCACGGCGCTGATCGGGGCTTTAAAAACCGGCAAGATTGATTTGATCGTCTCCGGTATGTCCAAAACACCTGAACGGGAAAAAGAGGTTAACTTTTCAACGCCTTACCTGTATGAAACGCAAGTCATGGTCATTCGCAAGGCCGATAAAGCCAAGTACAAATCAATTGCCGACTTTTCCGGAAAACGAGTAGGGGCACAAAAGCAAACGACGCAGGAACAGCTTGCCAAGACCCAACTGCCCGGTGCAAAAGTCACGAGCCTGGATAAAGCAAATGATGTGGTTGCACAAATTTCGTACAACAAATTGGATGCCGGCGTTTTGGCTAGTACCATTGCCGACTCCTATGTTGCCCGGACACCGAGTTTAACCGTGATTGACCCGCATTTTGCGACTGACAAAGCCCCAACCGCCATAGCCGTCAGCAAGCAATCGCCTGCCTTGTTAAAACAAGTCAACAAGACGATCAGCAAGGTTAAAGGTGCCAAATACAAGAGTTATCTGCAAGCCGCCTACAAACTACAGGATCAGGATCAAGGCTTCTGGGCTAAGTACGGTAACTACTTTATCCGCGGCGCTATTTATACTTTGGTCTTCGCGGTCCTGACAGTCTTATTCGGAACTATCATCGGCACGCTACTTGCCTTGATGAAACTCAGTCGCAATTGGCTGGCTAAAGTGGTGGCTAACATCTACATCGAGTTTATTCGGGGCACGCCGTTGTTGGTTCAAGCATTCATTGTCTTCTTCGGTACGCAGATCCTCGGTTTAGATCTCAGCGCATTTGTTGCCGGCGCGATCGCCATGGCCATCAACTCCGGCGCATACGTTGCAGAAATCATTCGTGGCGGGATCAATTCCGTCCCTGTCGGTCAAACCGAGGCGGCTCGGTCTTTGGGTCTGCACCAAAGCCAGGCAATGCGATACGTCATTTTGCCACAAGCGATGAAGAACATCTGGCCGGCATTAGGCAATGAGTTCGTCACCGATATTAAGGAAAGTTCGGTCTTGTCCGTTATCGGTGCCACCGAATTAATGTTTGAAGGTACCGTTGTGCAAGGGGCCTCGTTCAAGCCATTCCTGCCACTGGTCGTTGTCGCCATTCTTTACTTCATCATGACGTTTACCCTATCACGACTACTACGCCTGATTGAAAAACGGTTTAATTAACATTTGCTTTAGCACGCCTGCCATAACGCGCTCACATTTATTAAAGGAGGATATATTTTCATGACAGAAAAAATTGTACTAGCTTACTCAGGTGGTCTTGATACATCCGTTGCGATTCCTTGGCTCATGGACAAGGGTTATGAAGTGATTGCGGTCGTCTTGAATGTCGGTCAGCCGGATGCGGATTTTGACGCGATTCAACAAAAAGCACTTAAAGTCGGTGCCATTGATTCGATTGTCGTTGACGCCCAAGACGAGTTCGCCGATCACTATGTTGCGCCGGTCATCAAGGCCAATGCGTTATACGAAGGCGACTATCCGTTAGTATCAGCGTTGTCACGCCCATTAATCATCGAGCATCTGGTTAAAATCGCCCACGCCCAAAATGCCACCGCAATTGCGCACGGTTCGACAGGTAAAGGCAACGATCAGGTTCGCTTTGAAGCCGCGATTCACGCCTTGGATCCCGAAATGAAAATCGAAGCACCGATTCGTGATTTTCACTGGTCACGAGAAGAAGAAATTGATTACGCCAAAGACCATCATGTGCCAGTCCCAATCGGCAAAAAGTCACCGTACTCAATTGACGCCAATCTCTGGGGCCGTGCTAACGAAGCCGGAATTCTCGAAAATCCTTGGAATCAGGCGCCGGATGACGCATGGGGGATGACCGTTGCCCCTGAAGCAGCGCCGGATAAACCGACTTTTCTTGATCTAACCTTTCAACAAGGGGTTCCAGTAGCCTTAAATGGTAACCCCATGCCACTGGCTGCCATGATCAAACAGCTTAATCAAATCGCCGGTGCAAATGGCATTGGTCGGATTGATAAAATCGAAAATCGTCTCGTTGGCATTAAATCGCGTGAAGTCTACGAAGCACCGGCTGCAGCAGTCATCATGACGGCGCACCACGATCTGGAAAACCTCACGCTCGAACGCGATGTCCAACACTTCAAGCCAACCATTGAGAATAAATTGACGAATATGATTTACGAAGCCCAATGGATCTCACCTTTATTCGATGCTTTGATGGCTTTCATCGATAAAACCCAAGCCGTCGTCAATGGCACCGTCAAGATGAAACTTTACAAAGGCAGTGCCGTCCCAGTCGCGCGTCAGTCCGCTCACAACTCACTTTACGATGAAGATCTGGCAACCTACACCAGCGCCGATTCCTTCGATCAGGAAGCGGCCGCGGGCTTCATCAAACTTTGGACGCTGCCGACCACCGTCTTTGAGCAAGTCAATCATGTTCACTCCGAGGAAAAGCAACATGACTGATAAGCTATGGGGCGGCCGGTTCACCGAAAAAGCCGCGCACTGGGTTGATGCATTCGGCGCATCCATCAGTTTTGATCAACAAATGGCCAAAGAGGATCTTGAAGGATCGCTAGCCCATGTCAAAATGCTAGGCAAAACCGGCATCATCCCGCAAGCCGACGCCGACACAATCACCGCTGGCTTACATCATCTGCAAAAAGAACTGGCAGCAGGCAAATTGCATTTTACCGTTGAAAATGAAGATATTCATCTCAACATGGAAGCTTTACTGACAGCCGAAATCGGGCCAGTCGCTGGCAAGTTGCACACGGCTCGTTCCCGCAATGATCAGGTAGCGACCGACCTCCATCTTTGGCTCAAGCATCGCCTACCTGCTATTAAAGAGGCCTTGACGAACCTGCAAACCGTTCTCGTCGGCCAGGCGAAAGCCCACGCCGCCACGATTATGCCTGGTTACACCCACATGCAGCACGCCCAGCCGATCACCTATGGCCATTATTTGTTGGCGTATTTCGAAATGTTCCAGCGCGACTGGGAACGCTTCGACTTTACCCAAAAGCACACCGACATCTTGCCATTAGGCGCGGCTGCATTGGCTGGCACGACTTTTCCGATTGATCGCGAACTGGTGGCCCAAGAATTAGGCTTCGATCAGCTGTATCACAACAGTCTGGACGCCGTATCGGATCGCGACTTTGCACTGGAATTTCTCAGTAACAGCGCGATTTTGATGCAGCATCTGAGTCGCATGGCCGAAGAATTGATTTTGTGGTCAACATTTGAGTTTAATTACATCGAACTCGGCGATGACTTTTCCACCGGCAGCTCGATTATGCCGCAAAAGAAAAACCCGGATTTTGCCGAGCTGATTCGGGGCAAAACCGGGCGCGTGTATGGTGCGCTGATGGGGCTGCTCACCACCATGAAGGCCATTCCGCTGGCGTACAACAAGGATATGCAAGAGGATAAGGAACCGATTTTTGATGCTTATAACACGATCCTTGGCTCCCTGCATATTTTCACCGGCATGCTTAGTGATCTCACGGTGCATGAACAGCGCATGGCCGCCGCCACAACGCATGACTTCAGCAATGCCACCGAACTTGCAGACTACTTGGCAACAAAAGGTGTTCCTTTCCGCCAAGCCCACGCAATTGTCGGCGAGCTAGTGCTAAAAGGCATCAAAACCGGCACGGCGCTTCAGGAAATGCCATTAAGCGAACTTCAGGAAGCCGCACCGCAAATCCAAGAAGACGTCTACGCAGAACTCACCTCAAAAGCAGCCGTCAATCGCCGTACCTCCCTTGGCGGAACAGCGGTTAGCAACGTTTTGAAAGAAGTCGCTCGCGATGAGAAAATCATTGCCGATCATGAAAACGCGGCACCTTCCATGTAAGTAAAGCAACGATATTTAAAGTTGTGCATCACGACAAAATAAAATCGGTCTTAGAGTGGCAAGACGCTCTAAGACCGATTTTGCTTTCCTTACGACATTTGAATCAACAAGGACACAACGACTTCAAGCATTATCTTGTGCGTTTTTGCAAACTAAACGTTGACCACGGTTTGATTAGCGTTAACAGATCTTCGTCATCAGCCGCAACATGGCCAATTAAATTCCGCTGGCCATCATCGCTAAATGGTGTCAAAACGATTTGGAATTCACCTTTATACCGGCCATACGCATCGTTGACGACCACAATATCGCCGCGTTTGAAGGGTTGGCCATGGTCGTGGGCGGGAATACTGGCCGTGCTATACGTGATACGAGGCTGGGTATCCCGCAGTAAATACGCCGATGCATCTCCACGATATAAATGCGGCGCGGTAAATGCAATTTTTTCTTCAAGCGGCGTGATACTTGCCAACATTTCGGCATGCAAGATCGGGTATGGCGCCAGGAAAGTATCGGCAACGGCTTTAAGTTCCGCTTCAGTCGCAAAGGCATTACCGATGATCACGTCATCAATCAAGCCGGTCAGACACAAATGCGTTGTTTGACTGGCAATGTTACGATGGCGATCAGACTCCATTGTCGGTAACCCATCATGCAGCGGCCAAGGCCCGATTTTACCGCTGGCTGACGACACAAATGCGGCGGTATGCAATCCATACTCCCGGTATTGCTGGGAGTATTCGGTAAAAATAGCCTCACTCAGACCGGTAAACGCCTGCGGATAGAAGTTATGACAGCCGATTAGGTTATCGCGGTTAGGGTCATAAGCCATGATGCTCGCAAGATAATTGGTCCCATGACTCATATTCAATTCGATTTTTAAGCCATATGGATTGCGGGTCATCCGCGCTTCTTCCGCGCCGGTGAAGCCTTCATCCAGCCGCAGTCCCCAAACATGAAGCGTTTCAAAAAAACTCAGATCGTCATAGCTAATCTTCAGCTCCTTGAACAACGCCGGATTAATATCAACGATCGTCTTAAACCCAAGCTGATTGGCATAATCGATTGTCTGGCGAAACTTAGCCAACAGATCTTCACCATCTTCTCCCAGCAGTTGCAAGAGTGAGGTGAAAATGCGGGTGTAACCATACCGATGTGCCAGATCAAGATAGGCTTTGTTCTCCTCGAAACTGCTTTGATCCGGATAAAGCGAGATACCTAATCGTTTCATTTCACAAGAATCCCTTCTTAGTTAAAATACTGTGCTGCCATTTGCCGTGACATCTTCTTAAAGCGATGTTTGCGTTGCCAGTTTAATAAAAACCCGGCCGTGCGATTGTTAGCTTTGCCTTTTGCGGTTTTACCTTCAATGATTTCAGTGTAATCCAGCTGCATCTGCTGATCACCGAGATCGCGTAATTGATAATCCACATGATAATGATCGCGGTCAGTGTCTAGTTCATACGCGTAACGCTGATTGGCAATGGCATGCGTAATCGTCAGCTTCCCCGTCATGCCATTCGCCCATTTCTTCTGGTACGTGAACCCATCGAGGCTGCCCACCAGAACTTCTCGCCCAGTGTGCGCCTTAATGTCCGCCTGAACCGAGCGAATCAGTTGCCCATACATGAACGCCGCCGGAACCTTGAGTGTCATCTGAATTTTCAACTGAAAACCGCCTTTCTAAAACAATTTTTCCTATAACCGTTAATCAGCAAGCTGGGCTGGTTTAATTCGATTGGCCGCCTTAACAAATGGTACATAGATTAAGAAGCCGATGATCATATTCACCGCCTGTAGCACAGCTGCTCGCCAGTCCATAGTTGCAACTAAAGCATTTAAAAATGGCGGCATCGACCATACAATCTGATTCTTGATCGGTGAAACCAAGCCACTCACTACCGCGCCATAAGCAATGGAAACCATCACTACCGGCGCCAAAATAAACGGAATGAAGTAAATGGGATCAAGCACAATCGGCATCCCAAACATAACCGGTTCATTGACATTGAAGAACCCTGGCGCAATCGACAGCTTTGCAACTGCACGCTGATCATCGCGCTTTGAGAACATCAGAATCGCAATCAGCAGCAGCAAAGTTGAGCCAGCGCCACCAATCCACGCATATAAATCAAATGAATTGCGAGTCCACAGATACGGCAGTGCTTGGCCTTTGTGAAAGGCATTGATATTCGCCAATTGCGCCGTTAACCAGATACTATCAAGCACCGGTCCTAATACATTGGTCCCGTGGATGCCGAAGAACCAGAAGACTTGAACCAAAATCGTCATAATCAGCACGGAACCGTAACCTTGACTCAAACTTAACAAAGGTTCTTGTAAAACTTTAGCGATAAATTCAATCACGGTCGTACCAAATTGAGTAAACAGATAGTTGATAATACCCACGCCGTACAAGGCAACCGCCGCCGGTACAATCCCGGTAAACGCATTAGCAACAGCCGGTGGAACCGAATCCGGCATTTTAATGGTGATATGTTTCTTCATCAACCAGATGTAAATAGTTGCGGCAATCGCGCCCATCAGCATGACGGTGAAGAAACCATACGCCCCGAAGAACTTGCCAAAGTTGAAGAATCCCCACATGCTGACATCTTTACCGGAAACAACCGCACCGGCATCGGTCAATGTTTTCACGGCACCTTTTGCCAGCCCAGCCTTCAACGTCATGGTGAAGTTTTGCGGCAGGCTCATAATGAAGGTACCCAATGTGACGATTCCTGCCGTCACAGGTTCAACCTTGTACTGCACCGCGAGCTGATAGCCAAACGTGAATGAGAAGATTAAGCCAAGAATAGCTAAGGTTCCGGTCCAGACAACAGCGTTAATGCCGATAAGCCACTGCATTGAGTTAACGAAACCGGTCCAGCCAAATTGAGTCGGAATATCCCGAATCAAAGCGTTCAGCACGGTGGAAATCGCCCCTGCCATCATGGCTGGCATGATCGCAATAAAAGCATCACGTAAGGCCACCAGCCACCGGATTGATCCGATACGCGCTGCGATTGGGACAACATGTTTATTGAGCCAATTGATAAGTCCGTTCATCTTGTACACTCTCCTTGAGTTTTAAGCACGCCGGCCGCTTCTTGGCACACCAGCGCATAATGATTTCATTTGGACCAACTTCGGTTTTAACTACCGGTTCAAATCGATATTGGTCGTATGGTAGTACAACGTTAGACCCGGATAAACAAAATAAGTTCGGGAAAAGTTGAAGACTTTGCCACTAGCTAGATAGTTGATCCCGTCTAAGCACAGATGATCAGTCTGTGCCGACATCGCCATCAACTCGGCATACTCGGCTGGTAATGGTCGCGATTGGATATAATTTTCCGTTGTGCTTCCAACCATGGCATAGGTGTTACGCAAATACGTGAAGATCGAACCCGCCGCAATCTCAGCTGAAAGATGTGGCACAATTGCTTGCGGAAAATACGATTCTTCCAAGTCGTACAACTGCCCTTTTAAATAGCGCAACCGCACGACTTGATAGACCATATCGCCGCGGCTGACATTTCCTCGTTGCGCCAAGGCTGCTGTCGCGGGGATAAGCGCAAACTTAACCACTTTGGAAGTCAGTGGTCCGCCTTTCACCATGGCTGTCTGATCAAAGCCTATCGACATATTGAGGACAGCATCGGATTGAGCCGAATGATCAATGACATAGTACCCGCTACCTTGAACCCGGCGGACCAACCCATGGGCAAATACCACATCCAGTGCCTTCCGAATCGTATTGCGGCTGGCTTGATAACGATCCATCAACACCTGTTCAGTCGGTAGCTTAACCGGATACTGACCAGCCAGAATATCTTGTATGAGTTGTTCGGCAATATCGTGATACATCAAAGTCCTCCTCCAAACTTAAAGTGTTCATTTATTTTCAAACCTATCAGCCACGGGCAGTTGCCATTGCGCGCTAACGGCATGATCCGCAGCCTGACAAGTTAATGAGCACGGCACAATGTTCTGAAAGCGCTTGTAAAATTTGTACCTACGAATTATAATAGCACATGAAACGGAAAACGATTACATTTTTTTAAAAAGGAGCCGATTTTCATGGCAGAAAAAAAGATCATGTTAGTTTGTGCAGCTGGTATGTCAACCAGTATGTTAGTAACGCGGATGCAAAAGGCCGCCGAAAAAGATGGACTTTCGGTTCATATTTTTGCTACAGCTGCCTCTGATGCAGACAACAAACTGGAAAGCGAAAAACCAGATGTCTTAATGTTGGGCCCGCAAGTCCGTTATCTTGAAAGTCAGTTCAAACGCGACCTCGATATTCCGGTTAGTGTCATCAACATGCAGGACTACGGATTGATGAACGGTGAAAAAGTGTTAAAGGCCTCACTCAAAGCCATTGATGACAGCAAAGGAGCGGAAGCCTGATGCCAGAAGACGACCAAAATCTTGAAACCGTTATGGGCTTGATCATGAACGGCGGCAATGCCAAAAGTTCAGCCTTTGAAGCCATTCACGCTGCTAAGGCCGGTGATTTCAAGCTGGCTGACGATAAACTAAAAGAATCGGATCATTTCCTCACCGAAGCGCATAACGTCCAGACCGGCATGCTCACAGCTGAAGCGCAAGGCGACCACGCCAAAGTCACCCTGCTCATGGTTCACAGTCAGGATCATTTAATGAATGCCATTACCTTCCGCGACCTAGCCGGAGAAATTGTCGCACTGTACAAACGGTTAGCCGAAAAAGAGGCCTGACAACACACTGTAGTCACCTGCAAAGGCTTATTTGTTGTGTCTAATTTCCGATATATCGACACCTTCCAGAAAATCAAAGCAAGCAAAAAGACGACTCGCTTGAAGTCGCCTCTTTGCTTGCTTTATTTTACTTTGACTGCCGTTGTGCTTGCCATTCCTCACGTAAGATGCCGTACTTCACGGAATCCCAATACCGATCCTGATAGTAGCGAACCTGCCGCACGCGGGCTTCTTGTTTCATTCCTACTGACTTGGCAAGGCCGATCATGCGTTCATTGCCGGACCAAGTTGTGATCCCCAGATGTGGCAAATCAATGAGTCCGAAAATACGATCAATCCACTGATCTAATGCCTGCTTACCAATACCTTTACTCCAATAAGTTTCATCGTAAATCACAATGCCTAAATCCAGCCACCGTTGCAAGTCGCCATCTTCGTAGTGCGCAGATACATCCCCAACCAGAATGCCATCGACCCAAATACCATTGACAAAAGGATTCGCCACCCATTGGTACCCTGTTTGATTAGCCTGATTCTCCTGCATCTCTTCCAATGTCGGAACTTTATCGTTAAAGTAAGGTCCATTCCACTTGTGCCATTCTGCATCGGGATCGGAAAAGGCAACTTTCCACAACGTTTCAAGATCCTCGGTTTGAAAATGTTTTAGCGTTACTGTCATGCCTCAGCACTCCTCTTTTATGTTTGTTAACAACATACCACAATTATTGCCCGGGAAATAATCCAAGTTGTAGCTAGGTTAATTCAAAACCCGGTTATCACGCTTAAGGCCGCTCATGTTCTGGTTTATGCCCATAACGCGCTCACCGGCGCAGAAATCTGCACATAAGGACCTTGGTCGTAATGGCCAAAACCGGGCCATTACGACCAAGGCCACTTATGCTCCGGTTTCTAATCGCGTCGGTTCGCGCTTACTTTTTTTAGGAGGTTTTCCCTTGGCAGATTATATTAAACAGATTCGTGCAAAAGTTGGCCATACGCCACTGATTATGGCTGGGGTTATTGGTATTTTGACTGACGAAGCGGGACGGGTTTTGTTTCAGCAACGTAGCGATTTTAAAGGTCAATGGGGTCTTATCAGTGGCACCATTGAGTATGGTGAAACGCCGGCACAGACCATGATTCGTGAGTTTAAAGAAGAAACGAACTTAACGGTTAAGGTTGTTTCTTTGCTCGGGGTTGATGGTGACCTCACTCTTACTTATCCTAATGGTGATGTGGCGCAGTGGCTTTGTCCGGTGTTTCTCGTGAAACAATTAGGCGGCGAGCTTAGTGCCGATAACGACGAAACTGAACAGTTGCAATACTTTGCGCCAAGCGAAGCACCGCGGCTTTTTAATCAGCAGCATCGTGCCGCATTGGCCCATTTCATTGCTGGCGAAACGGGGTACTTCGATTGATGAAACAACTTATTATCCTCCGAGGTAATTCAGGTAGTGGCAAAACAACCACCGCAAAGGCCTTACGTAAGCATCTGGCTAACTCGCTGCTAATTTCTCAAGATGTTGTTCGCCGCGACATGTTAGCCGAAAAGGATAAGCCTAATAGTCCTAACATCCAATTGATTGATCTGATTGCCCGTTTTGGGTTTTCTCATCAACAAATCGTGATTGTTGAGGGTATCTTAAGTGCGGCTCGCTATGGCCAAATGCTTAAAGCGCTCATGACCACTGCCGATCAAAGTCTGGTTTACTACTTTGATCTATCGTTTGACGAAACTCTCCGACGCCACGCCCACCGCCCGCAAGCAGCCGCTTTTGGCGCAGAGGCTATGCATCGGTGGTTTCGACCGCATGACTATCTGGGCGTCCCCAATGAGCACTTGATTCAGGCTGATCAATCACAAGACACTGTCGTCAGTCGAATACTGGCCGATCTTAACAAGCGAAACTCTGATCAAGCGCGCTATTCCGACTGAAACCTTAGCCCACTTCGGCATTTTGGTTTAAAGATGTTGTATAACCTCCTCAGGGCAAAATATTACTGCTTTCGTCTGTTTCGGACTAGAATGATGGCGTAATGATGTTCTTGGTAAGTATTGGCATTCATGAGACTGCGTTAACTGGTACGGCAGCCAGCAAGTAAGGACCGAACAGCATATTAGACTGAGAGTTTAAATCACCTACGTGTGGCTGTCGCTTTCGCAGTTGACGCTCACTAAGGAGTGTTTTTCATGACAAGTTATCCACGTCGCGATCCCGTGACAGATCAGCTGTTAACCCCGGAAAATTCTGCTTTGATTTTAATTGATTACCAACCGACCCAAGTTGAGTCGATTGGCTCAATGAATCACCATACGCTCATTCAAAATGTGGTGATGACGGCTAAGTTGGCTCAAGTTTACAAGGTGCCGATCATCCTCTCAACCGTCAATGTCAAAAGCGGTCGGAATAAGGACACGATTCCTGATCTGAAAAAAGTTCTTGGTGATCTGTCGAGTATTGATCGAACATCAATTAATGCGTGGCAGGATCAGGACTTTGTTGAAGCAGTCAAAGCAACGGGCCGCAAAAATCTGGTTATGGCAGCTTTATGGACCGAAGCCTGTCTGACTTTTCCAACTCTTGATGCTTTAGCAGAAGGCTTCCATGTCTTTCCTGTTGTTGATGCAGTCGGTGGCACATCAACGATTGCGCACGAAACTGCATTACGCCGCATCGAACAAGCCGGTGCTCAGTTAACCACGAATGCCCAGTTAGCTTGCGAGTGGCAGCGTGACTGGAATCGAACCGAGACCGTCCCGGATTTTGTTAAATTGATGCTTGAGTCAGGCGACTTCATCAATCTGGGAGCTTAGTTTAAGGTGCTACAAGGATTTGCAGGTTGAATCGGTCTTAGAGACGAAATATGTCTCTAAGGCCGATTTCTCTTTTCGCATACGCCTTGTTCTAACCGGATCAGTCAAAATATCGTTCCCACATAAATAATGGGTGGGTCGCGGAGGTATTTCATATGCAACATCTTACAACCACGTCTAAACGCTGGTGGTTACTGATTGCGCTGGGCTTTTTTGCGTTTATGACGAATCTTGACGGTTCAATCGTTAACATTGCAATCCCACTGATGGCCAAGAACCTTCATGTCTCCGCTAGCCGGATGGAATGGACCGTGTCGTTATATCTGATTGTTTTAAGTGCCTTGCTGCTGCCTTTTGGTAAACTCGGTGATCGCATTGGTAAACGCCGGATTTTCAAATGGGGCACAGGGACTTTTGTGCTTGGCTCTCTAATGGCAGGGATTAATCTGGGCTTTAACTTTTTGATGTTGGGCCGCATGGTACAGGCGCTGGGTGGGGCGATGACGTTAGCGAACACTTATGGCATCGTGACTTCCACCTTTGCTTTGGCGGAACGCGGTCGGGCAATGGGCGTCGTGAGTACCTTTGTCGCACTGGGCGGGGTTGCCGGGCCCAGTCTTGGCGGACTTATTCTCGCACACTTTAGCTGGCCGATGATTTTTCTGATTAATGTACCCATTGGTTTGATCGCGCTGGGCATCTCCTTGTGGTCAATGGACAATGGCCGGCCCCAACCCGGCGCTTATGACAGCGGCGGCATGTTGTTGCAAGCCACCGCCATTGCCAGCGGGTTTTGGGGACTTAACTTAGCGCAACAAAGTGGTTTTAGTGATCCCCTCGTTCTTGCCACATTTGCGTTGGCGGTTATCAGCTTAATGGCATTTCTCGGCTTTGAGCGTCATCAGTCAACCCCGCTACTACCCATGAGTATCTTTCGGGTCCGCATCTTTACACTCGGCGTTTTGACTGTTTTCTTCATCTTCATGGTTCAGTTCTTTAGTACCGTCTTGATGCCGTTTTACCTTGAAGACGCGCGCGGGCTCACACCAGGTGCGGCTGGGGCGCTGTTGTCGCTGTACCCGTTGATGATGGTCTTCTTTGCTCCATTAGGCGGATGGCTGGCGGACAAATGGCAGGTTCCTGCTGTCGCGCTATTAGGTAGTCTGCTCATTGCAATTGGCAGTCTGCTGGGTGCCACGCTCAAACTCAACGCACCGTTAACTGTCTATATCATCAGCACGCTTTTGATCGGCATCGGAAGCGGCTTGTTTCAATCCCCCATTGGCGACGTGGTCATGTCGGTGGTGCCAAAAGCGCAACTTGGCATTGCCGGCAGCTTTAACGCCTTAGCCCGCAATCTCGGCATGGTAAGCGGCACCGCGGTAGCAACCACGGTCTTATTTGGCACCATGAGTCACTTGGCAGCGCGCCGGGTCACGACCTATCCCGCCAACCACCCGGAATTTTTCATGGTCGGCTTACAGATTGCGATGCTCGTTGCGGCCGGATTAGCGCTCCTTGGTGCCATTGCCATCGCACTCACCATCAAACCTTGGCAGGCGCACGAGAAGAACTGACGAACCGTCTTCACCCCGGCATCTTTTCCCCTTCACTGAAAAAAGTGATAGCATAAAATCACTGGGCACATTTTTGAGGAGGAAAAAGACGCATGGAAAAGAACCATTCAACAACTTTGCTCACATGGGGCATACTTTTGGTGGGTGCAAATCTGCGCCTGCCGATTACCATGATCCCGCCGCTTCTACCCACCATTGAACGCACTTTGGGGTTACCGGCTTCGATGGCTGGCATGTTGACCACCATTCCGCTGTTGATGTTCGCATTAGCATCGCCACTCATCGCCAAAATGGGAAATCGGCGCGGTAATGAGTGGAGCTTGCTTATTGCGCTCATTATTTTATTACTTGGCAGCTTACTGCGGATCATCCCTAGTCTCGTCGCCTTAGTGATCGGTACGCTGCTCATCGGCTTTGGCATTTCAGGCGGCAATGTCTTGCTTCCGGCGATCATCAAAGATCAGTTCCCGCAGTCGATTGGCGCCAAAACCAGCCTCTACACCGTTACCATGGGGCTAGTTGCATCGCTGGGGACCGGACTGGCAGGACTGTTGAACCAACAATTTCATATGAAGTTCACCATGACTGCCTTCTCCTTAGTTGGCGTGGCCGGCTTAGTGGTCTGGGCTCTTGCCTTTCGTCGGCTGGCACCGGTAAAAAATCAGGCAGCGACCGGTCGGCGAAATGTTCGCGTGTCCCGTTCGCTATTAGCCTGGTGGATTGCCTTATTTTTCGGCTTACAAAGTTTTCTCTATTACTCATTACTGACATGGCTTCCGAGTCTTTGGCATGCAGCTGGTTTTTCGCAACTGGCTGCGGGCAACCTGGCAACAATTTTTCAGTTGAGTGGCATGCCGGCAACCCTGTCGATTCCGTTTATCGCAGAGCGGCGTCATGGCATGGCCTATAGCGTTTGGGGAATCATGCTCGGTTTTGTATTAGGGGCTTTGGGCGTGCTCATCCCGGGGGCCAATTTCGGGTTGAATGTGGTCTTCTCCTTACTAATGGGCGTGGCTTCCGGGGCGGCTTTTGCGATCTGTATCGTCTTCTTCCAAAAGAAAACCGCCGATGCGTACGAAACAGCCAGTCTATCCGGCTTTGCGCAGAGTCTCGGTTATCTCTTTGCCGCAGTTGGCCCTGTGCTTTATGGTTTTATTCAAACAACCACTGGCTCATGGAATCTGTTATTATGGATCACAGTAGGGTTAACCCTATTCATGTTTGGTGCCGGACTTATCATTAACGCCGAACACAGTATTTTCGCCCCTAGTGATCGTCGGTAGCGCTTGCACGATTAATGCGTATTCCTTAAACTGACATTGAAGGACAACAAGAGGAGGCCACAAAATGGCAATCACAACAACAATTGGAAAAAGTCATGTCGTCACCGGCAAACTTGGTTTAGGCACCAATAAAGTTGGCGGCCACAACCTTTTTCCGAATCTACATGATGAAGACGGACTTGCGGTTGTGAAAACGGCGCTGGATCATGGTATTGAGATGCTCGACACGGCTTATATGTACGGTCTTGGCCAATCCGAAACGCTAATCGGTCAGGCCATTCAAGGCTATGACCGCGCAAAAATCATTTTGGCAACCAAAGCCGCCCAAGATCCCCATCAAGATTTAAAACCGAATAACGATCCTAAGTTCTTAACGCAGGCAATTGACGACGCCTTGTTGCGCCTTAAAACCGATTATCTCGATATCTTCTACATTCATTTTCCAGATGACAAAACCGATAAGGCGGAGGCGGTCAATGCAGTTGCCAATGCGCGTAAAGCCGGGAAAGTTCGCGCTATCGGGGTTTCCAACTTCTCACTTGATCAAATTAAAGAAGCCAACCAAGACGATCAAGTTGATGTTGTGGAAGATCATTACAGCCTTGTCCACCGCGATGCCGAAACGACGCTTTTCCCTTATCTAAAAGAGCATCAGATCAGCTTTGTTCCATACTTCCCCCTTGCCTCGGGCTTGTTAACCGGTAAATATGGGCCTGACGATGCTAACAAATTCAAGAAGCGCTTTTCTGCCGATAAATTCAAAGAAATTTTAGCCGCACTTCGCGAAGTTGACGGCATTGCGGATGCACACCAAGCAACAATTGCGCAGATTATGCTCGCTTGGTACATGAAGAACCCCGACATTGCCGTTGTCATCCCCGGTGCCCGCCTGCCAGAACAAGCCGCTAGCAATGCTAAAGCGCTCGATGTCGATCTACGGGATGCAGAATACGAATCGATCAATGAGTTGTTCAAAAACTTCAAAACGAAGTAACCGGCGCTTGCTGATTCCTAGCAGTGAAAATAAACCGCTCCATAAAAAACAGCTCACAGCCTTCAAAAAAGAAGTGCCGTGAGCTGTTTTTTGTCTTATACGCCTGGGATCGCCGCTACTTCTTGCGTGTAAAGGCGCGCTTTACGACTTGCCAGAAAGTTAACGACTTAACAATTCGCTCGGCGGGAATGTGCACCCGAATGGCACGTAAAACCCGCTTAGGATCTTTCGCTGCAAACGTATACGTCCCATTCTTTTTGGTTTTAATGGCAAAGCGCGGGATCCACTTACCTTTGAAGATGACGGAAGCAATGACCCAGTCCACTTCATTCCACGGAATCTGATAGAAGTCACGTACGTTTTTTTCATTGAAAAATTCGAATCCTTTATCACCGATCATGATCTTGCCATAGGCCGGCATTCCCATAAAGGCCGTACCTTCAATCACTAACTCGGATTTGGTGTTGATTGATTGAACCATTTTTTGCCATCCTTTTAAACTGAACTTGACTGTGCTTGCTGATGTGCCTTGCTTGTTGGGTTTATTGGTTTTTTTAGGGGGACCTTTCGCCAAAATGCGTTTGTGGCGCTGCATTCATATAAGGATCTTTGGGGAAGTTTAAACTTACCCTCCAAAACGCGTTCGCAGTCGCAGCAATCTACGTGTAAGGACCCCAAGCCTAAATGGCCAAAACCCAGCCATTTAGGCTTGAGGCCACTTACACTCCGATTGCTAAACGCTCCTGCTCACGCTCTCATAAACGCGCTCACCAGCCCAGAAACCTGCACATAAGGACCTTGGTCGCAATGACCAAAGCCACTACTCTAGTACGTACCACCCATGGGCAGTTAGCCTTACCCTCCAAAACGCGTTCGCAGTCGCAGCAATCTACGTGTAAGGACCTCAAGTCTAAATGGCCAAAGCCCAGCCATTTAGACTTGAGGCCACTTACACTCCGATTGCTAAACGCTCCTGCTCACGCTCTCCATTATAAAACAAAAGCCCAGACTTTGTGTCTGAGCTTTTGAAGTCTTGGTTCGACTTTTGGTGGTTGATCTTACATCAAACCGATGACGTGGAAGACAACCCCGACGACGAACAGACCAAGAATGATAATGATTGGAGAAACTTTCTTCTTCAGCAACCACATGCAGAACAAGGTAAGCAGTAGGCCCATCAAACCTGGAATTAAGCTATCCAAGTTATCCTGTAAGGTCGTAACCTTGTTTTTAGTCAGTGACAAGCCTTGAGATTGTAATTCTAAAGCCTTTTGAACTCCAGCTTTTCCGCTTGGTAATGAACTCCAGTCAATGTAAGCACCTTTTTGGTTTGGAACATTTGAAACAACCGGGGTGAACTTGACGGATACCCAGCGATTAACCAGTGATCCTAGGATAAACATACCAAGGATTGTGGCACCCTTCGTAACTTCACCAAGCAAGCCACCTGACAAGTCTTCAGTAATCTTACTACCTGCTTTATAGCCAAATTCCTGCGTGTACCATAGGAAGGCCATACGAATCGCGTTCCATAAAACAAAGTACAAAATTGGTCCTAAGAGATTTCCGGCCATCGCCATGGATGCGGCTAACGCACCAATAATTGGCTTAACCGTGAACCAGAACACTGGATCGCCGACACCAGCCAGCGGACCCATCATCCCGACTTTGACACCCTGAATGGCTTTATCGTCAATTGGGGCACCATTAGCACGTTCTTCTTCCAGTGCCATCGTAACACCCAGAATCGGTGAAGCCAGATATGGGTGGGTGTTAAAGAATTCCAAGTGCCGCTTCAAAGCAGCGGAACGATCTTCCTTGGTGTGATACAAACGCTTCAGTGCTGGAATTAAGGTATAAGCCCAGCCACCATTTTGCATACGTTCGTAGTTCCAAGAACCTTGAAGGAAGGTTGACCGCCACCAAACCTTAATTCGGTCGCCTTTTGTGATATGAACTTCTTCAGCCATGTTTGTCAACCTCCTTTTCAATAATTATCAATAATGTCGCCGACAGGATCACCGGCACCACTATTCGAACCGCCATTACCTGAGCCGCCGCCTTGCTTGGACAATGCCAAGTAAATCAGTGCCAGTGAAATACCGATAGCACCAAGGCCGATCAGGGTAATTTCTTTAACTGTTGCCAGCACAAACCCAATCGCAAAGAATGGCCATACTTCACGAGTCGCCATCATGTTAATAACCATAGCGTACCCGACAGCAACAACCATGCCCCCGCCAATGCCAAGACCAGTCGTTAACCAATCAGGCATCTGTTCAAGCAATGCCCGCACTGGGCCGGCACCAACAGCAAGAATTAAGCCTGCAGGAATCGCAATCCGCAAGCCCTGCATGCAGATCGCGACCCATTGCCAGAAATCAATTTTCCCGAAACTGCCTTCTTCAGCAGCACGGTCCATGATATGAACGATCGCAGTTGCCAAGGTACGTACTAAGGTGGTCAGCAACAAACCGGCAACCGCCAGTGGAACCGCAATCGCAATCGCTGAACTAACACCCTTAGTACCCTGACCGCCAAGAACTAGAATAATAGCTGATGCAACTGAGGCCAATGCAGCATCTGGTGCAACGGCCGCGCCAATGTTAGCCCAGCCTAAAGCGATCATTTGTAATTGGCCACCCAGTACCAAACATGGGGCCAGATTGCCGGTCACAAGTCCGATCAACGTGCACGCAATAACTGGCTGATGGAAGTGGAATTCATCCAAAATACCTTCCATACCAGCAAGGAATGACACGATGAGGACCAGAATGATTTGAATAAAATTCAAAGTCATGAGTCTTCTTCCTCCGTTTCAAAAATTACTTCTGCGCATTCAGTTCGTCTTGTGCTTTCTTCAAAATTGCATTCATGTCATCCGGATGATCAGATGGCACCTTGCGAACGTCAAACTTCACACCATCATCAGCCAGCTTATGGAAGGTATCGATATCCTTCTGATCAAATGCTAGCACTTTGTTAGGTTGAACTTTACCCACTGAATGTGACATTGAACCAATGTTGAGTTCCTTGATTGGAACGCCGCCTTCGATTGCGCGAAGGGCGTCTTCCGGTGTTTCAAATAATAGCAATGCGCGCTGGCCGCCAAAGTGTTTGTCATCTTTGGCCAGCTTAATCATCTGATCAATTGGCACAACATGCGCCTTAACGCCAGACGGAGCTGCTTCCTTAATCAGGTTCTTCCGCAGTTCGTCTTTGGCAACTGAATCAGAAACAACGATAATCCGTGTTGGGTTCGTTGTCTTGGTCCAGGTCGTTGCAACCTGACCATGCAGCAAACGTGAATCAACCCGCGCCAAAACGTATTGGAATGAACCCGGTTGACCAGCATTAGCCGTACTTGGTGCAGCAGCCTGAGCAGCTGGTTTCTTCACTTTATCCAGTGCTTCCGGCTTGATCTTGATTCCATCACGTCCGGCATCGAGCAAATGCGCAGCGATGTCTTGTGCAGAATCCATCGACTTTTTCTTGCTCACCGAAGATCATTTGACCGGATTGCTTGATGCCAGCAGCGAATTGGCCGTGACTAGCAAGAATGATTCCGACCATTTTTACGCCTCCTAAAAATTTGTGGTTGCCTCGAAAATAATATCTGCTAAAAACAAAAATAATTTAAAAAACAAGGCTTCCCAATAGCTTAGTATGACGTCCCGGGCACAGCTATGCAAGCATTTTCACTCAAAAACAAACCTAAAAAAGAAGCGTATACATTGCAAGTACGCTTCAAAAAAGATTTTTTTAAAATCGGTCTAATTGGTAGATACCAATTATCGCAAAGGTTCCCTAGGCCTTAGAGGGATCGCTTTCAAAATCGGTAAATATCGGATCGGCAATGCGGTTACCCATCACCAAAAGTGCTAAACACAGTATAAGTGATAACCCTGCCATGACCATCCAGCTAACTGCGGCGCTCACGACATTGGCAATTGTGAAGAATACCACTTGTCCCACTGGCATCCCGAGTAACGCAACAAGATTAATGACCCCGGCTGTCGTCCCCATCTGCCGCTCAGGAACGAGTCGCATCATCACTGTTGAAAGCCGTGGATTGATTTTGCCCATAAGATAGGCGGTTGCAAAACTAAAGATCATCGCTGCCCAAAGTGACCGCAGAAGAAAGAAGCTGCAACTTAACCCGATCATGGCCGCCATCAACAACCCTAACAGCTTAAAGGTGCTCAGCCGCTGCAGGCCGTCTTTTGCAAATAGCGCCCCCAGAATCAGTCCCACTGAAAAGATAATGTTCATGATCGCAACAGTTGTCCCGAAATTGCGCAGCCACATCATCGGTTGTTGAACCAGCGTGACTGACATCAAACCGTCAACGGATGAGCCCAGTGTGTTAACCAGCATCGCAAAGATAATCACTGCCAACAAGAAGTGATTCGTTGTCAGAAATCGGATCACGTTGCGGATGTTTTTAAAAATCGGTTGATGAACGTGGGTTGCAACAGGCGGTTCAGCTTGCTTGAGTCGTTTATTTTGCCGGATCAAGACAACCGCTGCCAGTAGAAAGGTCACGGCATTGATGGCCCCAAACAGTGCATAGTTGTGATCCAGCAGAACAATCAAACTGGCGCCCACTGCCTGAAAGACCATTTGCACCGTCGTCCCTGTTGCACTCTGAAAACTAATCGCCGTATTTAGTTCCTTAGCCGGAATCAAGCGGTGCAAGATTGGCAAGGTCAGACCGTTGCCATATTGCCCCAACGTATCGGATATGATGTTGATGGCAAGTAACCCTAAAAATAACGGTAGGCTTGCAGGCAACACGATCATCCCGGCCAGACCACAGAAAAGCAACATCTGCCCGATCCGCGCGGCTACCATATGGCGGGTTTTGGCTTGCGTCCGATCCGCGAGACTGCCGGTAATCATTGACAGCATCGTTGGCAAACTTGTCGCCATGGCGGCTAAGGTAACCGCCAGACTTTTAAATGGCATTGTAGCAGCGTAGATAATGAAAACGATATTGTATAGGCTATCACCAATGCCACTTAACAGACTGGCGTTTAAAATGGCCCGATAGCCATGATTGTTCATGTATTCATGCATGACGACCACACTCCTTTTTGTACTGCGTGATGAATTTGTTTGTACTTTGAGTGTAGGCAGTCTAGAATAACATCGAGGTGAAATTCCACTATGGTAGAAAAAATCGATCCAACCGATGGCGCCGTTTTTCGCCAATTGCGTCTTAATCACCACCAAACCTTGGCACAAGTAGCAGACGAGCAGAATTCCATTGCGTTTATTAGTAAATTTGAACAAGGCAAATCCAATATCAGCTTTTCCCGGCTCAGTCACCTGCTCTTCCGTATCAATATGTCAGTAGAAGAGTTTCTTTTCATTCGCGATCTTCAAACCGGAATTGTCCCGCCGCTCAAGGATTCGGAGTTCACTTACAACACGTTAATTCATCGCGATTTTGAAGCGGTACTTGCTTTTCAGGATCGCTTTAGCTCTGAAGAACCAACATTGGCCGACTATCGCTATTTACTTAAGCAAGAGAAAATCTGGCAGCAACGTTACGCTCAGGATCACAATCGCCAAACCCAGTTCGAATTTATCACCATTCGAATTTTTCGCTTGACCATGATTGATCGGGTTAAGCCGCCTGAACAGCCATCGCCATTTACAAATGTTGAAGATGCGATGGCCCAGTTGCAGGCGCTTGCCAAACCCGTGGTCAGCTACCTGTACACGGTCGAAGTCTGGAATTATTTTGAACTGTATTGGTTTCGACATCTGATGGTCGCTTTGCCTATTGAGACGATCCATAATCTTTTACCGCTGGCGATCAAGCGCTCAGAAAAATATCGCGCGTTCAATCAAATCGGAACCTTGCGTGTCAAAACCCTCTTTTCCGCCTTTACGGTTTTCATCAATGCCCGCCAGCTTCCGGATGCCAAAAAAGCACTCACCACAGCAGAACAGCTTTTGTATGACGCCAATGATTTAGCCAATTCGGCACTGCTTTTATTCCTTCGCGGCTGGTATCAAGCCGTCGCTGGCCAAACAGCTGACGGCTTTGAGTTGTGCCAGCAAGCCATTAGTTTGGAACACATTTTGGATCAACCGCGACAGGAACGATGGTTGCGTTATTTATTAAAATTTATTCATCAAAACATTGCGGATCCTGAAAGCAGCGCGCTTTTTCTGTGAGCAGTGGTTAACATCCAAAAACCCATGTACCTTGGTGACGTTTCACGTGGAACACAACACCACCCAAAAAGGACGCACTCGCCATCCTCTCGGCAGTACGTCCTTTTCAACTGTAAACACTCACTTTGATACTGACACGTCACTTTTGATCTAAACACTGTTTCATAACGCAGCTTTAAGCATCCTTGCCACAGCGTTTTGCTTCTGCCAGTGCTTCCAGCGCCGGCAGCCAGGATGACGTCCATTCTGGCGTTGCAATCTTCTGAAGCATGGCAATTAACGCGTCAAGTTCCTGTTGGCCGCGCACCGAAACTCGGCGATCAGGGGCATCAATCATCAATAAGCGTTTGGTGCACGCAATCTGAAATTCAACCCCTAAATCACCAACCGTTGCCTGTCTAATGAAGGCTAATGTCTGTTGTGCTTCTTTTCGCCGTCCCGCGTCAATATAACGCAGCGTTGCGGTCAAAAAAGTCCGGTTAGCCAGATTCAAGTGATCTTGCGGGGTATTCGGGCTTTGCACCTGAACCGAAAATGCATGCGTCAACTGCGCTAAATCACTTAAAGGAATCACCGCAGCTAGCTGCAGAGCAATCAAGCGTAATAACAATGACCAAGCCGCCGTTTTTAACAATAACGTCTGTGCCTGCATTTGTTCACGAGCCAGAATCGAAAATCGCTCCGGTGCCAGGTTGTGCAGAGTCAGGTGCAAAAGCAGCCGCTGATTCGTGTTCGCTAATGGCAATTGCCGCAAGATTCCGGCCAGCGTCTGCACATCCCCGTGTCGAACGGCTACTAAATAACGGTGCAAAAACGGCCGCTTATTATCGGACTGTGGCTGGGTAAAGGTGTCCCAATCCAAGTTCAAGCGATCCAGCAACAGGAAAAACCGATCAGCGGCCAACTGAGACGTGCCATTTTCAAATTTTGACAGACTCGATACCGATAAAATATCGCCAGCGGCCTCTTTTAGCGTAAGTTTACGTTCCTTTCGCATCAACTTAAACTGTTTGCCAATTGTCAATTCGAACGCACCTCCTCTTCAAGAAACCGCTGCCAACTTTTGGTCAACAATTGCGCGAAAAAAGGAGAATCTAATAATGCCAATGTCGTCAACAGTTTTTCGATCTCGGCTTTGGCTGCCCGATGCTGACCACGATGATACAACAGCAGTTGATGCTGGTAACGCAACATCAACCGCGAATAAAGATCGTCCGGCGGTATTGCCAAGTTCATCGCAATATGCCATAGACGGGTCGCATCCGCAAACTCACGGCGATGAATCAACAAGGCAATACTATTTGTCAAAATAGCCCACAAATACTGATCCCGCACCGGATGACTTTTAGTATCAGGTAAGTCCAGAACCATTCCGGTCACCAAATTAACCAACTGCTCACTGTCATAAAGCATCAAGGTAGCCGCAAAAAGATCCAGTTCATACAAGCCCCAATGCCGAATCCGCTTTAGATACTTGATCACATCATGCTTCATCTTCATAGTGGTCTGAAAGCTCGAATCGGAAAATTCATTATGGGCTAAAATATTAATCTGATTCAGGCGATAAAAGACAAATCCCGTTTGCCGCCAAAGCTGGTACTGCTTCTGCGCCAACGCCTGCAACGCCGACTTACCTGCTACCGTTGCCCGTTCCACTTCTTGAAAAAAGTTCTCCTGATTGAGCGCCCGATACCCTTGCTGAATCGAGGCTACGTCTTGGTCAAATCGAGTCAACAGTTTCAAAACCACCGCGGCACTAAGCTGTGTCTCGCCGCGTTCAAACCGTGACAAAGTAGCAGCCGTTGTGATCCCAGCCGCTATTTCTTCTAATGAATCATTTTCCTCGAGACGCAAAGTACGTAAATAGGCCCCGATTTTGATAGCTTCCTCCGTCATCAGCACCCGACCCTTTTATGAGAACTTTATTAAATAAATTTAACACGTTTTGCCATTTTTTCAAAATATCTTTTTGCTTGTGTCTTCCTGATGATATGTTTTAATCAAGTATGGTACCGTTTACATCAACAAAACGAAGGAGAATAGCCATGAGAAAATCGCAAACCTGGATTTCTTTTTTAAGCACCAGAAACCCCGCCCTCAAGATGTGTCCCTTGGCATACTGTTTCATAAAGACTTGTCTATTTGCCGGCCCGTATAGCACTTTTATGAGCTTGTTTATCACCGGTGAAACATTATGGACTTTTTCCGCAATTATCTTTATGTGCATCGTGGTCTTTGTTGCTAATATAGTTGCAGCTATCTCCTATGCAAAGAAAGGAACCTTGGTAAGCCTTTTTAAGTCCAAAAAGAGGTGGCTCGTACAAGCTTTTGCTTCAGCGTTGGGAACTTTTTTACTACTTTCGCTCAGGCTCTTAGTCGCATATATGTAAAAGCGATTGCTGCCCAGACTTAAACTCTGGCTATGACTCTTCAAATGTTGGTTAAGCTTCGCAGCGATGCGTCATGGCTTTAGCAGAAGCTATAGCATTGTAATAAAGCACCTTAACTCTAGCACCTTAACTCTGCCAACTTGAACTTTTAATTATCGGTTAACAATGTCTCAGCCTTGCCAGCTGTCACCTTCATGTATAGAGAAAAGTTAAAATACTTCGCCTCTAACATTCTAACTAGCGCTATACGTGCTATGATTAGCACCAACGTTATTCACTTTATCAACAACTTGTGCTCATTTACATTAAGAAATCGCGTAGAGGGGTGTGATAATTTTGGGCCTTGTAGAAAACTGGTTTCCGTTTATCTGGTTGCTACTCTTAGGAAGTGGGAGTCTTTCCGTTTATACGTTTTATTTGCGTCGTAAGTTTCACTACAATCCGTACAGTCTGAAAAAGGCCTTTAGTAATTCACCAACTAATCCCTTTCAATTTGGAAAACAAAGCAATTCTAAGATACGCCAGTTAATAACTTGGTCAAAGGTGACGCTGCTTCTTTTTGTACTTACCGATATTGCTACATTCGTTCTTTTAATTATGACCATCACAGATGTCATTTCCAATAATTCAATTGATGATCCTTGGCCAATCATCATTGTGACTTCCTTTACTGTTGGACTAAGGATTCTTTTTAACGTCATCGCTCAGAAAAAAATGACATTACAGATAAAGCACTATCAACAAATAAAAAATAAGGTAACCTTCGCGATGCCGATTCAAAGTTTTTTTGACAGTCAAGCGCCGTCTGTCGGTTTTCGTATCTTTGGCCTAGGCATTATCAACCTAGTTTGTCTATGGAGCGCTATTTTTGCGACTGTTATGCTTCTAGCAATCCCTAACCTTCATTAACTCTGCATTTACACTTACTTTTTCTGGCTTAGTACTTGTATTGAGTGACGATGTGTTATGATCGATAACAACACCACTGCATGCTAGTGTTGCTTCCGCCCCCCTGTCTTCTCGAGGACCAACTTGAAAGCGAGTGATATGCCCTTGTCCTTTTCAGTAAATTGGTTAATAATGGCGATTTTTTCCCTGTTTCTCAGTATCTGTCTTTCAGTTTATTCTGGATACTTAAGGAACAAGTTTAAGATTAACCCTATTAGTCTAAAAAAGGCTTTCAAAAGTTCCGATGATAGTTATTTTCGATTCAGAGAACAAAATAATTCTAAAATAGGCAAATTGGCGTATTTGCAAAGAATGATGCTGGTTATTATTGGACTCGGTTACCTCATTAGCTTGGCCCTCTTTCTTTCAATTTTTTTGGAACTCATTAACCGGAATCCTTTAATAAGGACCGCTCCCTTCGCCTTATGTGCTGTGTCTTTAACGTTGATATTTGATATTCTTCTTCAGTCGACTAGCAAAAAAAAGTTGATACTCCAAATTATGGAGTACCAACATCTTAAAGCGAAAGAGTCACAAACTGCTCCGATTAAGGATTTCTTTGGATCAAAACAGCCTTTAATTAGCATCAGACTGTTTACTCTGGGTATGACCAGCTCGTCCCTCTTGATAGTTTCCTTTTTCTGCCTCTTCTTTTCCTTAACGTAATATCTATTTAGTTGAAACTTACCGTACGTACTATCCTAGTAGGAATAGTGGTGCTAGTTTGATTGCAACATACAACGCCGCTGTAACAAGAGCTGCTATGCCAACAGTATAAGTCACGCCCATATTTCCTGCCAAGTCCAGTGAAAACCCCGTAGCATAAGCGGAACGTTCATCAGTCTTAACCTCAGGATGATTCTGCCAATAGATAGGCAGAAATTTAATCTTCCAGTTAACCGCAATATTCACATCAACATTTGAAAGCTTTTTAGCTTTGATAACGTTTACGGTGATATCTAACTCGATTGTCCCAATTTGGTCTGTTTTAATTGAGTAATCGATTGACCCTTGCGAAATCTTTGCCCCCACTTGCATTACCTTCGACTGATCAATTACAGCTTGATAACTGGTTGCATCTTTGATGTTTCCAAAATTCGACTCAAATTTTTTCTGCAATGCTACACTATCTAGTTTGCCATCTTTAATACCAATAGGGCCGTTCCCAGCCGTGAAATCTACTGACCAAGTAGCGATTACACCTGGGATCGGCATTGGAAACATGTAATCTTTGCCTGCTGAGAAATTTACCAAATCGTCAATCAAGCCATTCATCAAGTCATTAGCAACAACTACTTTTGCTGAGTCCGGTAAGGCACCAGGCGTGAATGTCTTCGTGCCCGGATCACTAATTTTGACATCCGTTGCAACCTGATCAATTGGAATGTCACCAATGCTGTACTCAATAAATTGATCGAAGCTCCAGTTTAACGGCATTGCATAACCTAAATTACCTGAATAGCCCGTTGACATATCGGATACGAAACAGCGCACCGCGTATCCCGCTTTTAAGACATGTGCACAAACATTTCGCGTGCCATAGATTCCAGCACGAAAGCCTGATTTGGCAAGCCCTGAATTGACACCCCGCATATAAGCGACCACAGTTGCCTCAATATCGCCTTCCAGAATGTCAACATCACAAGCAAAGTAGATAATAGTGCTATTAGGAAAGCCAAGAACTCGTGCAGTTGAAGCAGCCGTCATTGCATCAAGCACACCTTGAGTTTCGGTGAAATATTTAATGTCGGCGCCGCCATCTTGATAGATTGGAAAAATGCTCATGCCGCCATCGGTAATTGATTTAATCTCAGACGCAGTCAAATTCTTAGGAGTAAAAGCATTCCCTACTGACCCCGTTAGATATCGCCCGACAATGCTGAAACCATATTTACGTAACAATGCAACATCAGAACTCGTCAGTTGCTTAGATGTGTCACAAGCGATTGAATCGCGTGTTGTATCACCATTGCTAGTTAATAGCCCCTTAATAACTCGATTACCAGCGATTCTCCCTGTGGTTGGTTCCAGGTTCATCATTGTGCTAAAGGCAGCCACTGCATCGCCAACTGCACTGGTGAATTGGCCATTAGTCGGAATGTCTGTGAAACCATTTACTAACAGACCGTATTGTAGGATGCGAACGGCGTCAGTATCTGTTGATCCCTCAGATAAAACAGGGCAATTGTCAATTGTCTTCTGCCCATAGATACCATTTGCAACATCAGCAGCCATCCCTTCAGCTCTTTGCAATGCATAAATCAAAGCTGTGTTAGTGTCACGTTGATAGATGCCATCGCAAGGTAGAATGCCAATGTTATTACTGAACCGTCCATTAAGATATTGCTGCATTGACCGAACCTTCTCCGATCCCCCAGTAACCAAGGTAAATGCAGCCATATCGAACAACGCCGCCATAAGATTAACTGTAACTACACCATTTGCGGTAATACCCGCATTCTGCTGTAGTGTTTTGAAAGCTTGCTCTGTTGCATCAGAAAAGTCCTGATTAAAGTCGCTACCAGGATTGATGCCTTTACACCAGAAGGCGCCTTGAATGAGCTGGGCGATATTGCCCTTATAACCGGGCTTCAAACTGCCTACCACCGAAGCTAATGCTGTCTTGGTTGCATCGCCAAATCCTTCACCAATAGCGCTAATACCAATTTCATGTTGTAGCCCCATCCGCAAACTATAAATAGTGGGCCATCCAGTTTGTCCGTTCTCGGGAGCTGTCGTGAAACCAGAAACACTGCTATACGTTTTATTAAGCCATTTTTGAACGGCTAGTACCGCTTCATCTGCCATTTTAAAAATCTCCTTTACAAATTTTAAGGTGACACGTCTGTCATCGAATTAAACCGAACACATGTTCGATTTAATTCTACTGCGGAGACTTCTTTTTGTCCAAACTTTTCTTAAATAAACTTCTGATCGCAAAAAAACCAAGTTAGCGATTACGATTACTCCACAAAAATTGACATTCCGCCCCCGTTCCGCTACACTCGTTTTTGACATTTAAATACACCACCAAGAAATAGAGGTTGCGGTGGGCAACGAAAACTGGGGAGTGCCGAGTCATGTTGAACCAGTCGTAAGTGCCGCCGCCGAAATGTTGAATCGTATTCGGACGATTCGCATTGGGCCATGGGCGCATAACCCATGGACTGTCGAAGCTGGTTGCTTCGGGGCGCTATGATTCTGGTTCATGACTAAAATCGATGGAATCGACCTTTATTGCGGTATCAATAAAGGTCGATTTTTTGGTTCCAGCTCTATTTCCCACTACAAGAAGGGAGAAATGTCACTTATGAGAAAACATTGGGTTGCGCGTTTAGGCGTGCTAGGGTTCGCATTGAGCCTCCTGCTTGGCAGTTTTGCCGCAACACCGGTCAGTGCTGCCAGCGATGACAACACGTTTAAAGTCGGAATGGAGGCCGGCTATGCACCGTTCAACTGGACGCAAACAACAAGTGCCAACAATGCGGTTAAGATTCAAGGCAGCCAAGAATACGCAAACGGGTACGATGTTCAAATTGCCCGCAAAGTTGCCAAGGCGTTGCACAAGAAGGTTGTGGTGGTCAAAACATCATGGGATGGTCTGCCGCCTGCATTAACTTCTGGCAAAATCGATGCCATTATTGCCGGCATGTCGCCAACGCCAGATCGTCGCAAAACCATCGATTTCAGTAATCCGTACTATATTTCCAACCTGACGATGGTCGTCCGCAAAGATAGTAAATATGCCAAAGCCAAAAGTATTGCCGATTTCAAAGGCGCTAAGATTACTGCCCAACTGAGCACCTATCACTATCAGGCGATTAATCAAATCAAAGGCGTTGTCAAAGAACCGGCGATGAACGATTTTCCAGCCATGCGCGTGGCCTTGGAATCCGGCACGATTGATGGCTATGTTTCCGAAGTACCAGAAGGGATTACTGCCGAACGTGCGAATCCGAATCTGATGTATATCCATTTTGCCAAGGGTCAGGGTTTTAAAACCGATGCCAGTGATACTAACTTAGCGATCGGCCTGCGGAAAAATGATCCTAATAAGGCCAAGATTAATGAGTTGCTTGCTACGATCTCTACAAAAGAACGGGCACGGTTGATGAACGAAGCCGTTGATAATCAGCCGTCAACCGAAAAAAGCGGTAACTGGTTCATGGCGATTATGAAACAGTATGGTCCCATGCTATTGCGCGGTACCGGCATGACGCTGCTGATTTCTTTGGTCGGGACACTTGTTGGCTTTATCATCGGTTTGCTGGTCGGTATTATTCGAACCACGCCAAAGCCAAAGAAACTGGGTCAGCGTGGGTTACGGGCCGTGATCAACTGGCTGCTGTCCGTTTATATTGAAGTCTTCCGTGGTACGCCAATGATCGTTCAGGCAGCGGTTTTGTACTATGGTGCGGCTCAAGCCTGGCATCTGAACATGGATCGGACAACCGCGGCGTTATTGATTGTCTCGATTAACACGGGTGCGTATATTTCCGAAATTATCCGTGGCGGTATTATCTCCGTTGATGAAGGTCAGTTTGAAGCAGCCAATGCGCTTGGCATGACTCACCTGCAAACCATGATGAAGGTTATTCTACCGCAAGCGGTTCGCAACTCCCTGCCCGCGGTCACCAACGAATTTATCGTTAACATTAAGGATACTTCTGTGTTATCCGTCATCTCTGTTTCCGAACTGTTCTTCAGCGGCGAAACGATTGCCGGACAAAGCTTCCAGTTCTTCCACACGTATCTGATTGTGAGTGGTATCTACCTCATCATGACCTTCACCATCAGCCGATTATTCCGCCTCATCGAAAAGCATCTCGATGGTCCAAAAGATTACAATGTGATGAACAATCAAATGCAGGTCGAAACACCCAAGATCAGCACGGCAAAGGAGGACTAACTGATGGCAAACGAACCTTTAATCCAAGTCAGGAACCTTAAAAAAGCTTTTGGTAACCATGAAGTTCTAACCGATATCAATCTCGATGTTCAAGCAGGCGAAGTCGTTTCCATTATTGGTCGTAGCGGGTCCGGTAAATCAACGCTGCTGCGGAACATTAATCTTTTGGAAACTCCCACTGGTGGCGACATTCTTTTTCATGGCAAGAGCATTCTAGGCGATGATGTCAAGCTGAGTACTTATCGTGCCAAGGTCGGGATGGTGTTTCAGAGTTTCAACCTGTTCAACAACATGACCGTCTTGCAAAATGTCATGGTGCCGCAGCAAACCGTTTTGAAGCGTGATGCTGCTGCCGCCAAAACACATGCCTTGGAATTATTGAAACAAGTCGGCATGGACCCGTTTGTTGCTGCTAAACCGGATCAGCTTTCCGGGGGGCAGGAACAGCGGGTGGCGATTGCGCGGGCCGAGGCGATGGATCCTGAAGTCCTCTTGTTTGATGAACCAACCAGTGCGCTTGATCCGGAAATGGTCGATGATGTGTTAAACACCATGACGGCCTTGGCGCATACCGGACTGACCATGATCATCGTGACCCACGAAATGGCCTTCGCGCGGGAAGTTTCCGATCGTGTCGTCTTCATGAATAATGGCGTCATTGCCGAATCCGGCACACCGGATCAAATCTTCGGCAATCCGCAACAACAAGCGACCAAGGAATTCCTGAAGCGTTATTTGAATCGGGTATGATGATTCAAGTGCGCGCGGTTCTTAGTTGAAAAAGGTATACAAAAACGCGACCCTGAATTTCCGAGGGTCGCGTTTTTGGTGCCGGTTAGTATTCAAGCATAACCATGACAGATTCACCGTTTGACCGGCTTATTTGCTTTTGAAGCCGCCTGTTCACGCTTCTTTTCCCGATGTTCTCGCCATGTGTCTAAACTGACAACGATTAAAAATAGAAAAAAGCCGCCCACGACTGACTCTGCCGTCAAAACAAGATAACGCAGCGCCAGGTACCCTTTTCCAGCCGTAACGTCTTGATAGCCGACATAGCCAAACGTCATCAGTACGGCTAGGCCCAAGACCAGCAGCGTATAAATCAGGGTGCGTTTTAATATCCGTTTGAATGTCGTCATGGACATGGCCTACTTTCTATTGGTTCGTTAACGATTGTCTTTCAAAATGGTTTCTGCCTGCTTTTGTAACTGGGTCAAAACCGTCTTCGGTGCCGCCTTCTTGGAAACGGTCTGGTCAACGGCATCCAGAAGGTTATTACGATAGGTGTTATAGCCAATGAATGGGGTTGATGAAAAGGCGTCGTCATAAGCCTTGATCGCAGCTTGATATGGTGGGTTGGCCTTCAGATATGCCTGATAAGCACTTGATTTGGTTGCGGTGGAAACAACTGGCACGTATCCGCTCGCCTTGGCCCATTGCGTCTGAATCTTCTTACTCATCAAGAATTTCATAAACTTAACGGCACCTTTGACTTGTGCTGCCGATGCCCCTTTGAATACGGAAATGCCGTTGTTACCTAGAACCGAACTGGCTTTGCCTTCAAAACTCGGCATAACCGCGGTGCCCCAGTGCATGTCTTTAGGTGCAGTACTTGCAATCTGCTGAATCGTGGCACTGGAACCGAAACCGGCAAAAATCTTGCCTTGGACAAACGGCACATTAAAGTAGTTATCCAACCCAGCGGTGACGGCCGTCTTGTCTTGCAGCATGCTGGTAATCGCCGTCATCGCTTTAATGCTGGCTGGCGTATCAATCTTGGCCTGATACTTAGGGGTAATCAGGCGGTTGCCGGCATCATAAGCCAGCGTTTCAAACTCAAAGTCATAGCTCTTATTAAAGGCAACACCGGTGATACCGTCACCTTTGAGCTGCTGCCCGATCTTTTCGAGTTCTGACCAAGTCTTAGGTACACTGAGATGATACTTGTCTAAAATGTCTTTATTGTAAAACATGATCCGAGTGCCAGTAGCAAACGGAATCTGATAATAGCTGCCATGGTATTTCAGGTTGGTGGCGATCCCGGGATAAATTGATTTCAATTCCGCAGAAGAAAACTGATCCTTCACCTGCTGATCAATATTGACCAACATCCCGTCATGAACGTATTCCGGAATAATCGTGTCCGTCACTTGCCCAATCGTCGGTAACGTTCTGGATTTGGCCGATGCTAAGTATTTCTTTTGCAGATTATCATAAGAGCCTTGCGAAGTTGCAACAACTTTATACTGCTTCTGGCTACTGTTGAAAGTCTTGATATAACTTTCCAGTGCCTTGTTGTAATTACCGGTCATGCGATGCCAAAACGTAATGGTAACCGGACCCTTAGAGCTTTTGGATGTTGAACTGCCGCCGCTGCTGCAAGCGGTTAGTGCCAATGCCATCAATCCGGTCGCAATACCAAGTAACCAACGTCTCTTCATCATGATTCCCTCCATCATTGCGTTGTGTCATGGACAGGCCCGCTAACTTACCGGCCCCGTCCGGCTACCAATCATCTAGAAACCACATACAGTATACCAATACTCACGGCAGCTAGGGGATTTTGTTTTATCATAACGCGTTCGCCAGCGCAGAAGTCTACGTGTAAGGACCTTGGTCGCAATGGTCAAATCCCGATCATCACGTCTGAGGCCGCTTATGTTCTGGTTTACGCCCATAACGCGCTCCCCGGCGCAGAAGTCTGCGTGTAAGGACCTTAAGCGCAATGGCCAAAGCCCGGCCATCCCGCTTAAGGCCGCTTACACTCCGACTTCTAATCGCGCCGGCTCGCGCTCACTTTCTATAACGCGCTCCCCGGCGCAGAAGTCTGCATGTAAGGACCTTGGTCGCAATGGCCAAGACCGGGCCATCACGACCAAGGCCACTTACACTCCGGTCCCTAACCGCGCCGGCTCGCGCTCACTTTCTATAACGCGCTCCCCGGCGCAGAAGTCTGCATGTAAGGACCTTAAGCGCAATGGCCAAAGCCCGGCCATCACGCTTAAGGCCGCTTACACTCCGACTTCTAACCGCGCCGGCTCGCGCTCACAAAAAAAGAAAGCCGAGAATCAATCCCGCTTTCTTTTACCAAGTTATGCTGCTTGTTTGTCCTTCAACTTGAGATAGAAATTCGCAAAGGTCATAGTTCGATACGGCATGACCCAAATAGCCGCCAAGCCAAATGTGATCAGTTCGAGCAGCCACCAACCGAAAAAACTCAGGATCAAGACGAAAAGTTCCCATTTGTAACCGTCCATCAGCTGCCGGCTTTGAGTAATCGCTTCGGTATAGCCAATCGGTTGCCCGCGGTCAATGGCATCACGATAAAGCCACTGTGCCTGCGAATATGCCAAGGCTTTGACAATTCCCGGAACAATGAGTAGCAGTGTCCACAGAAAGATCCACACCCATTGCAATAAACCGATGAGCAGGCTGCCTAGAAAATACTCGCCTCGTTCAAATATTTTGAACATCTGCCGCCAACCAAAATGATGATCCGAGCGGCCGCGCAGCCCATCCATCATGGCAAAGCCGACACCAATCATCAAGAGTAATCCTAAAAGCATGACAAACATGATAATTGATTGCCACATATTCAGATATTCATTCGTGTGACTGCGCGTGGCCGTCACCAGACTACTTTTAACAAATATCTGCCATTCACCGGGATGCGCTTCTTGAATGGTTGGAAACGGGACAATCGCCGCCAATCCAGTCAAAAGCAACGCCGGTAAACTAATGAGTAGATAATAGCCGAAATTGGGATTCAACTCCGCCTTGGCTTGATCCTTTAACACTGTCCGATCCATCGATAATGCCCCCTTCTAACGACGATCACATGTTGTCATCGCTGGGGCTATCATAACAGAAAGCGACCATTCTAGACGAATTTTAGCGGCACCTTTGGATTAAGTTGTGGTTTTCCGCGTAATAAAGTGAATTCATCCCCATTAACGGTCAACTCGGTCTTGGTATCAAAAAGTCCACAGGTGTAACTCTTAATCAACACCGGTCCGACTGGGGAATCAAGGTGCGCATCAAATACATCTGGCACATTACGGCGCGGCAATATCAGCAGACTGAATTTAGCTTGCGTTGGATCGTGATACGACCGCGAATAAGGGCCGATGCCATCATTTAAATCTAAAATCAAGACCCGGTCCGCGCGTAATAGCGGCGCCAACCGAGCTGCTGCCTGTGCAGATATATTAAGCTCCATATTCCGCCCCTTTTAGTATCATAATCCCTGTTTTTCCCATTATGAATCCATTGTCGCCAGGATACAACTGGCTTGTAAAAGTTTATCGAAATGCCTAGAATTGGAGTAACGAGTTCCAATGTTATTTAGCTAGCTAAGACGAGGTGTGCCAATGAATATTTATTCGGCTTTAAAATTTGTCCAGATCGATCATGCACCAGTCAATCATTTACAGGTTGTCGTCACCGATCAAAGTGGCAAGCCTGATGCTGGCATGACAGACTTATTAATCGACTGCCTCAACAAGATTGACATTTTCGTTGATCTCAGTACCACCGACCGCGTCAGTGACGTGATTGATGATCTCAATTTGCTGACGCCACTGCCTTATGATGTTCTCGAAGAATATCAAAAGATTCTCGAGCAGCCCATCACCGGTATCAACATCGCCATGAAAAAACAGTTAATCGAATTCGTTTATGCGCCCTTAGTTTAACTGTCCATCACGGTGCTTCATTCTTACAAGTCCGCCTGTCGGTAAGCAACGCATGCTACCAATGACAGGGGGATTTTTTTATATGGTGAGCGTGAACCGGCGCGCTTAGGGATCGGAGTGTAAGTGGCCTTGGGCGTGATGGTCGCTCTTTGACCATTGCGACCAAGGTCCTTACATGTAGATCCCTGCGCCGGTGAACGCGTTATGGCGAACGCGTCGTGGTTATTATCTCACAAGAGTGCACCCGGTTTCGACTGGCACTCGTTAAAAAACCTCCGTTATTCCAACACTTTTGAAGCGTAAACGGTTTCGTTTAGACCAATTTTCTGCTATCCTGACGAAAACGGAGGCGACGAACAACATGGAACAAACAGGACAGGCTTTACCGGCCACCATTCAACGAATCTGGCGTGCCAGTGCCGCAATCTGGGCTTTGGTCATTCTAATTGCCGGCTTACTTTTGATTGCGGCGTGGCATTTTTGGCATTGGTCGCTGTGGTTAGCAATAGGCGCCATGGGATTTGCCATTTTACAATTGATTTTCCGTCTTGCTTTAGTGCCCTATCGCTACCGTTTCTGGCGGTACAACATTACCCCCACAGCCGTTTTCCTACAAAAAGGTTTCTTCTTTCAAAAAAATGAAGCCATTCCGATTGCCCGCATTCAAAATGTGACATTAGAAGCCGGGCCGCTGCTGCAATGGCAGGAACTTCAGCAAGTCAATATTGAAACGGCTAGCACGGCACATGTTATCGACGGTGTTACCCGACCGGTTGCGGATCAACTGCGAAATCAGATTCTACAACTGGCCCAGGAGGCGCGCAATGAATGACAAACCCAAACGCCTTGCACCCATTGCCATCCCGATTCATTGGCTGATGTCATTTATTGCTTGGTGGCCGATATTTGTCAGTGGCGGCTTTTCAATCTTGAAGAACGATATGAAGCCCCAAGAATTTTTGTTCTGGATCAGTCTGGTATTAGGCATTTTGGTATTAACGCTGCTTTGGTCCATCGTGCATTATTTGCGCTTTACCTACTTAGTCGCACCAGACGGCTTGACCATCAATAGCGGGGTCTTCATTCGAAAAATCAATCACATCCCATACGGCCGTATTCAGACCGTTCAGCGCCGGCAGTGGTTCTTCTTAAAACCGCTTGGCCTGGAGCAGGTCTCTATTGAAACTGCCGGGAAGGAATCCAAGAAGGCTGAAGGGATGCTCGCCGCCGTTCCGACCACGGTAGCAGATGCCATCAATCGTTATCGGCAAGGGCTGACTGATACGCCAACCGCTTCGGCTAGTGACCCTACAACTGAGGGTGCGCAAACCGAAGTAACACCGGCGGCAAAAACCCCAGACGCTGCCTACAAAATCAATGCACATGATCTCAATCAATATGCGCTCACTTCGCTTGGGTTCATTCCCATCATTACCGGGATTCTCTGGCTGGTACAAAAGGTTCAGGAATACCTTCCCGATAGCTGGTATAAGCAAGCTGAACACGCGCTAACCGGACTGGCCATCTATCTGATTATTGCCTTAACGGTTATCGTCTTAGTGCTCGGCTTTGCCATTTCCTACCTGAACATTTTGCAACGCTATTACCACTTCACGCTTGATCGAACCGGTAACGAATTGCAAACCAGTCGCGGCTTTTTTCAGACCAACACCGTCAGTGCCCAACTGTCCCGCGTCCAAGCCGTACGCTTCAAGCAAAGCGTGTTACGGCAGTGGTTTCATCTCAGCACGGTTCAGGCACTTCTGGCATCAAGTGCTGCCGATGATGAAAAAAACGATGATTTGGTTCTGATGCCCGTCATCAGGCAACGGCAGGCGCTAACGACCATGCAAACATTCATCAGCTGGTTGCCAACCGCCGCCCCTGAATTAGAGCCGATACCGACTCGTCATCGCTGGTACTATGTGCGAAACATCGTGCTAGGTAATTTTGGCCTGATCGTCTTGCCGGCTATCTTAGCCAGTACCTTATGGCTGCATCTCAGCTGGTGGCTGTGGCTCTTGCCGGTTGGCTTGCTATGGCTCGTCATCGTGGCTTTACAAGGCCAATATGCCGGGGCTAATGCAGCAATCGGTATCGCAGCCCCCGATCAACTCGTCATTCAAGTGGGTGAAACCTGGACCCGGCAACGTTATTTTGTGCGCAGGAAAGACATTCAAGCCATGAGTTTCAAACAGTCGCTGTGGATGAAACCGCGAAAAATGGCGCATCTGGAAATTCACATCCGCAAAGGCAATAACGATCAGAGTGTCAGTTCACGGTACATGAAAGCCGATTTAGCTAAACGCATCATGAGCTGGTACCAACCATTACCTTAATCAGTCGCTTTAAAAGTCAGGGGTCTTACATTTGCTACTCACCAAGATCGAATACGCACCACCACGTCATCACAGCGATTACCCGTTTAATTTGCCTTGGCAAGCCGATTTTCACGAATTATCCCTGACCAGTCCGGTGACTATTTTAACCGGCGACAATGGTAGTGGAAAATCCACGTTGCTCAATGCGATCGCTGCCAACTACAATGCCATCCTCATGAGTGGTGCCGCATTGGAAGACGACCCTGAGTATGACAATAGCCGCGCCTTGGCCCACCACCTTAAGCTAACGTGGACATATCGGACCAAAGCCGGCTTTTTCTTTCGCGCCGATGACTTCATTTCATTCATTCGCGCCACCCGTGGCCGCATCAAGTACGCGCAAACACAGCTTGAACATCTCGCCCCGCAAAGTTTGGAGCGCCTGCCCTATCTCAATACCCTAAGCGCAATCAAACATTTGTATCAGGTAGATTTAGACACTTTATCCCACGGACAGGCGTTTCTGGCCTTATTTCGGGCGCGATTGCATGCCAACGCTTTATATTTATTAGACGAGCCAGAATCCCCCTTGACGCCGGAAAATCAGCTCAGCCTGTTAGCCCTGATTCATTCTGCAGTCGCAAACGGTGCACAGTTTATCATCAGTACTCATTCCCCTATCCTGATGGCTTATCCTGACGCTCAACTGCTCACATTAGGCGACACCTTGGCACCCGTGCACTATGATCAAATCGACCATATCACTTTTCTGCGTAACTTCTTAGATGACCCGCAACGTTTCGTCTATCACCTGCTCAACGACTAAGCGATTGGCATGATCGCCAAAAGTGTTTTAAGCTGAGGGTGACAAGTAGCTGACATTGTTTGCCAAAGGGAAATCCGATGCCAAAACGCATCCACGAAAGGAGAAGTCGTATGCTAACAGCAGCTTGGACTAAGCAATTACCGTTGCAACACATTACCGCGATCACACCAGTAGGCGGAGGCGATGTCAATCAAGCGTATCGGGTTGACACCGCGGAAAAGCCTTATTTTCTACTCGTTCAACCAGGCTATCCGGCCAGTTTCTATGCCGGTGAAATTGCTGGGTTAAAGGCATTTGAGCAGGCAGACATTCTGGCTCCACGGGTGATTGCTAATGGCACCATTGAAGGTGATGGCTACCTGCTACTTAGCTTCCTGACCAGCGGCAGCGGCTCGCAGCGTGATCTCGGTCACTTGGTTGCCCACTTACATCAACACCATGAACCCTCTGGTCGCTTTGGCTTCGACTATCCATATGCCGGCACCAGCGTTTCGTTTGCCAATGACTGGACCGACTCCTGGGCTGACTTATTCATCCATCAACGCCTCGACAAGCTCGCCGCCCATCTGCATCAAAAAGGCTTGTGGCAAGCAGCCGATCAGACAACTTTTCAACAGGTGCGAACCATCATTCAAAAAACGCTTAATCAGCATCCTAGTGAGGCGTCCTTATTGCACGGCGACTTATGGGGTGGCAACTATATGTTCACAGCAGACGGTCAGCCGGCGTTAATTGATCCAGCCGCTTTGTATGGCGACCGCGAACTCGATATCGGCGTGACGACCGTTTTCGGCGGCTTCACCCAAGACTTCTACATGGGCTATCAGGAAGTTTATCCACTTGATCCCGGCTATCAGTTCAGGCTCGAATTCTACCGGCTGTATTATCTGATGGTTCACCTTGATAAGTTCGGTATGAGCTATGCTGGCAGTGTTGCCGCTGTCATGGACCGCATCTTAGACCACGGTTTGGCGTGAAACTCCCATTTCCTGCTAAGCATCCGGATTATTTCCCGGGAAATGTGACAGCAATTTCGAAAATATCACTCAAAAAATCGGCTCAGGATCATATCCCGAACCGATTTTTTAGCATATCTATGCTTAAATTTGAACAACCTCAGGCATTCAAAACCTTATTTAAGAAGCTCTTAGTACGCTCCTCTTTGGGATGCTCGAAAATGTCTGTCGGCGTCCCTTGCTCAAGGATCGTGCCGTTGTCAAAGAAGACCACCCGATCAGCAACTTCTTTAGCAAAGCCCATTTCGTGGGTAACGATCACCATCGTCATCCCTTGTTTAGCGAGTCGGCGCATAACGCCCAAGACATCGCCAACCATTTCCGGATCCAAGGCACTGGTCGGCTCATCGAACAGCATAATATCCGGATGCATGGCCAATGCCCGGGCAATTGCCACCCGCTGTTGTTGGCCACCGGAAAGCTGTGCCGGCATCGCATCTGCCTTATCGGTCAAGCCAACCACTTCAAGCATCTCCTTAGCTTGTTGGGTTGCTTCTTCTTTGCTGGCAATGCCTAGTTCAATCGGAGCCAACGTAATATTACCCATGACCGACATGTTCGGAAACAGATTAAAATGCTGGAAGACCATGCCGATTTTTTCGCGAACTTTATTAATATTCGTTCCTTTATGCGCAATGTCTTCACCGTCAATCAAGATCTCGCCGCTTGTCACCGTTTCAAGACCATTGATCATCCGCAAAACGGTACTTTTCCCGGCACCAGACGCCCCGATCATGACAACAACTTCATTGTTTGCAACGTTTAAATTAACGCCTTTGACCACATCGTTATCGCCAAAGCTCTTGTGGACATTTTTCATTTCAACTCGATACTGACTCATGCTTTCACCTTCTTCTGAACCCAGTTACTCAGCCAGGTTAATAGGGTAATGATAATTAAGTAAATCAATGCGACCATTGTCCAAATCTTGAACCCTTCCATGTTCCGGGCAATGATGATTTTCCCGGTTTGCGTCAGTTCAAGTAAGCCGATGATAGACAGAATGGACGTATCCTTCAAGGTAATAATAAACTGGTTGATGAAACTCGGGATCATGATCTTAATCCCTTGTGGCAGAATGACTTTGCGCATCGCTTTACCAAAAGGCAACCCTAAACTGCGCGCCGCTTCCATCTGTCCGGGATCGACGGCTTGGATGCCGCCTTTAACAAACGCCGCCGTGTACGCCCCTTCATTTAAGGTCAAGGTTACAATCCCGGCAATAAACGCTGGTACTTTTGATCCGATGAGACTTGGCACCCCGGTATAAATGAAGAGTGCCAGAACCATCAACGGCAGTCCCCGGAAAATATAAATAAATGTCGTTGCGATGCCTTGGCACAACTTATTTGGAATGACCCCTAAGAAGCCAATCAAAATGCCGACCAAAGTAGCAAAGAAAATGGCAACAATGGTCAAGACCATGGTTTCGCGGAGGCCACTCATCAACGTCGGCCAATTAGCTTTCAATAAACCGATAAATGATCGATCAGTGGTCTGGCTGTTGCCAGCGGCGGTCTTTTGCGATTCGGCACTGCCATTGCCAAGGTAGTGCTCGATGATCTTATCGTATTGCCCATTGGCCCGCAGCTTCTTGAGGCCGGTATTAAACTTGCTGATCAATGCCTGATTATTCTTAGAAGCTGCAAACCCGTAAGAACCTTCACGTGCCGGTTTGCCAACAAGCTTCAGTGCCATGCCGTTATTGATCCCGTATTGCATGACTGGCTGATCTTCAAAACACGCCGCCGAATTACCCGTAATGACATCCTGATACATGTTGTTCGAGTCATCAAAAGTGACGGTCGTAAAGCCGTATTTTTGTTTAATGCTATTGGCATAATCGGCCGAATCCGTTCCGGTCTTGATGGCAACACGTTTGCCGCGTAAATCTTTTAACGACTTGATCGTACTCTTCTTGGCAACGGCCATGACCACGCCGGATTTATAGTACGGATCACTCATCAAAAACTTTTGCTTACGTTCTGGTGTGATGGACATACCGGCAATCACACCGTCAATCTGTTTTGCTTCAAGCGCCTGCACCGCTGCATTGAAGCCCAGCGGTTTGATTTCGACCTTGAATCCTTCCTCTTTGGCAATGGCCTTAATCAAGTCAAGGTCAATCCCGACATACTTGTTATCCTGATTGGCAAATTCAAACGGTGCAAAAGTGACATCCGTTCCAATCGTATATGTTTTCTGTGCTGCCGCCACCGTCTTGCCGGGGATTAATACCCCGAGCATTAAAGGTAAGGCGATTAGCAGACTTAGCAGCCATTTCCGCTTCAACCCAAACACCACGCTTTCTAATGATTACCAGCCCATTAGGCCGTTATTGCATGCGCCAGTTTAAAAATAACTGGTTGTGCGCCAACCACCGTCACTCAGTACATTGCTGCCCGAGTCTGGTTCTGCCACCTACTTGTTTAAGTATGCGGCCAAGCGCAGCTCATCTCCTCGTACTAGTTCGATTTTTAAACTTACTATCCTATGCTAGCGGAACTAAATAGTTGCTGTCCAGCGTTGATGTTAGCTTTTCTTACATTTGTCACATTATTTTACGTAGCTGGTCTAGACCTCCATACGTCGTTGTACCCAGTTGCTAAGCCATGTCAACACGGTGATGATGATCAGATAAATCAGCGCAACCATGGTCCAAATCTTGAACCCTTCCATGTTGCGGGCAATGATAATCTTCCCGGTTTGCGTCAATTCCAGAATACCAATAATAGACAGAATCGAAGTATCCTTGAGCGTAATAATGAATTGATTGATGAAACTCGGAATCATAATCTTGATCCCTTGTGGCAGGATGACTTTCCGCATCGCTTTTCCAAATGGTAAGCCTAAGCTGCGGGCTGCTTCCATTTGGCCGACATCCACTGCCTGAATACCACCTTTGACAAAAGCTGCCGTGTACGCCCCTTCATTCAGCGTCAGCGTGATGATCCCGGCAACAAACGCCGGTATCTTGGAACCGATTAAACTTGGTACGCCGGTGTAAATGAACAGCGCTAGCACCAGCAACGGTAAACCGCGGAAAATATAAATAAATGTCGTCGCCACCCCGCGAGCAAACCGATTCGGTAAAACACCTAACAACCCAACCAAGATCCCAACGGCAGTCGCAAAGAAAATAGCCACCATGGTCACGACCATGGTTTCCCGCAGCCCGTTCATCAAGGTGCCCCAGTTTTCCCGCAATAAACCTAGAAAACTCCGATCAGTGTCTTGGGTCTTGGCGCTTGTCTGCTTTTGCGCTGCTTGTGTACCATTGCCAAGATACTTGGCAACAATCTTGGCATAAGTACCATCAGCCTTGACCTTTTTCAAGCCGGCGTTAAACTTTTGATCAAGTTCGTCACTGCGACCTTTTTGAGTGGCAAAGCCGTAATAGCTGGCCTTACTTTCAGGTCCGGCAAGTTTGAGCTTCAAACCAGTCGCAATGGCATATTGCAACACCGGCTTATCATCAAAACAGGCCACTGAATTGCCAGTGATGACGTCTTGATACATATTATTGGAATCATCAAAGGTTACCGTGCTGAAGCCATATTTAGACTTCAAGCTCATCGCAAAGTCCGCGGCTGCGGTACCAGTCTTTAAGGCAACGCGTTTACCGCGCAAATCTTTAAGCTGGTTAACCCCACTGTTTTTTGCGACTGCCATTGCGACGGCCGTTTTATAATATGGATCACTCATCGCAAACTTCTGCTTACGTTCCGGCGTGATCTGCATTCCGGCAATCACCCCGTCAATCTGATGGGCTTCTAATGCCTGCACCGCTGCGTTGAATCCTAATGGCTTAATGTCGACACGAAATCCTTCTGCTTTGGCAATTGCCTGCATGAGATCAATATCGATCCCGACATACTGATTATGCTTATCGGCAAACTCAAATGGGGCATAAGTGACATCCGTTCCAATCACATATGTTTTCTTCGCCGCCTGCGTTGATACCGGCATCGCCAAGCTCAGTGTCAGTATCAACGCAGCCACCCCAGCTACGCACCACTTCCAAACTCGTTTCATGAAAACACCATCTTTCTCATATTTACTTAACACCACGACAAATCAACCATCGTGATCCGGCGGTGGCCCTTTATGACTGAGCCCAAAAAACATTTTGCCGTATTCACAGCTACCAAGTCTACCGATTTTCTGAAAGCTTGTCCATGCGCACTGAGAAGAAGATTGTTTTATACTAAGAGAAACTAATAAGAAAATGGGATGAAGCCATGTTTAGCTACCTAATTGATTATGACCTGAAACTAGCACTACCTCGTCCGGAAATTGATGGTCCGCTTTTAGTCGAGCAAATCGAAACTAGTCGCGATTCGTTAATGGCTTACCTGCCGTGGGTCGCCACAACGCTAACTGCCGATGATGAAATCAATTTCTTAACTGCCACCTTGAAAAGCTTCGGTGAACAACGAGCGCTGCATTTGGTCATTCACCAAGCTGATACCCCGGTTGGTATTATCAGTCTCAATACCATTGATCACACCCTTCATCATAAGGCCGATATCGGTTACTGGCTGACATCATCTGCGCGTGGCAAAGGTATCATGCATAAGTCAGTCGAAGCCATGGCTGATATTGCTTTTCATGACTACGATCTTAATAAGCTGACACTGAATGCAGCCGTCACCAACGATGCCAGCAATCATGTCGCCGAAAAAGCCGGATTTCATTTGGACGGCATTTTACGTCAGGAAGATCCGCATCACAATGGCGACTTTCTTGACGTAAACACCTACTCCTTGCTTCGGTCAGAATGGTCTTAATGTTCCACGAGAAACATTAAGCGCTTATTCTTCAAAACGGGCACTTATTGAAAAGTGGCCCACGAATCATTTAAAAAGCGAATGAGTCTCCTTAAACTTTAGGAGAACTCATTCGCTTTAGTTTATGTTGCTAAAAAATATTGACACTTGTTTCAAGGCAAACAGGCATCAGCTATCAATGAACAATCAGTCGCAAAAGTGTCGGGGTGACAAAGCCTTCAATCAACGCTGCCACTGCAATCATGGGTACGACGATGCAAACATATTGTAAGGCAATGGCTTTGACATCCAGCGGTGACTTTTCATAATGAGCATCAGAAAAGAAACGCTTAATCGACTGACGCAGTGCGCGATTGACTTGTGCTGCTAGGGTCACACCGATAATCAAAGCACTCATTTCAAGAATGCCGTGTGGTAGAATTCCCAAAGCAAATGCGGCTAGTGCTCCGCTTAGACCCATTTTGGCTGCATAAACGCCCATGACTAAGCCGACTGACGCACATGTCACCACATACGAAAGCCAATAAAGAAATGGAATCGGGATCATACTAATTAGCATCAGGCCCAAAGCAACGCGTTCATTATTAAGCAAGATCATCCAAAAAGCATGGAGATTGTCTTTTGGTTCTGCAAATTTGTCTGACAATCCGGTCACAATTTGGTGAATAAACGCCTGGTTCGCGTCCATCACAATGTAGGTAAGTAAACTCACCATAATGGTAATCGCAATAAACAAGAGCCAGCCTACCAACAAATAATGCCCGATAATATTCAAGTGATACGTCAACCGTTTTTTCATATGGTCCCCTCCAATCAGTCTGCTTATGGGGTCAGGCTATAGTATACCCTACGCTGAAATAAGGCGCTATTGAGAAGATCACAGCCAACAACATCAGCATGGGTTTGACTGATTGCCAACACTGCAGGGAAGAAGCAAAAAGGTTGCCCCTGACGGCCTCAGCTTGTGACTTGCTGTTTCTACAATTTTACTGAATAATGGCCGCATGGAGGTGTCGTGATCGTGATGGAAATCAGCGAAGCACAAGCAACTTTTTCCGCAGCTCGCAAGCAAGTCGAACAAGTCGTCGTTGGTAAACCGATGCCGATTTTGCTGGCATTTACCGCTTTATTAGCTGGCGGCCATGTCTTATTTGAAGATATTCCCGGGGTTGGTAAAACAACCCTCGTTCAAACCATCGCCAAAACCTTGGACATACCCTTTTCCCGGATTCAATTTACGCCTGATATGCTGCCTAGCGATGTTCTAGGTACCTCAATTTTCAATCGGGCCACCAATGCATTTGAATTTCAACGCGGGCCGATTTTCACAAGCGTTTTGCTGGCCGATGAAATCAATCGCGCCACACCAAGAACTCAGGCCGCTTTACTGGAAGCCATGGGTGAAGGCCGGGTTACTGTCGACGGTCGTACTTACCCGCTTCCGCCTGACTTTTTCGTCATGGCAACGGAGAATCCCACCGATTACGCCGGCACCTATCCGTTACCAGAAGCGCAATTAGACCGTTTCATGTTACGCCTATCCCTGGGGTATCCCGATGCGGCCGCAGAAAAAAGTCTCCTTGTCAGTCCTGATCGGCAAACCATGATTGCAAATTTGAAACCCGTCCTTGATGCGGCTAGCTTGGCTGCAAGTAAACAAATCGTGCCAACCATCACAGTCACTGACGCCATTGCCGATTATGTCCTGAAACTGGTTCAAGCCACCCGCGCCGATCAGCGAATTCGACTAGGCATCAGTCCGCGTGGTGGGATTGCCTTAGTGTCAGCAGCAAAAGCGTTTGCCCTGCTCAACGGACGATCCTTCGTCAAGCCCTCTGACATTCAGCATTTGGTCATTCCCGTCTTTGGCCATCGCTTGATTCTTAAAGACCCGACTGTAAAATCAGCCGATCTGTTAACCGAGATTCTTCAGCATACCGCCGCTCCAATTCGGAGGTGAACCCATGCATTGGCGTAACGTTTTTCTGAACAGTGCCCTTGTCGCCATTTTTGGCTGCCTAATCTGTTTTGGCATGGCGTTTAATTCGCCGACGAGTTGGTTTGTCAGCGAGTTTGTGTTCGTGTTGTTGCTGCTCCTCGTTCTTCCCTTATTACTACCATTGCGACGGCGCCTTAAGTTTACCGCTGACAACCCCACTTTAATTGCCAACCGGTCAGCTCGGCGTTTCTTTACTCTGACGCACGGCAAATGGCTGCCTAATTTAATTTTATTAGATGCTGCTAAAACCAGTACTTGGCACCTTCCCAGCGGTCAGCGAACAGCCAGAATCACGTTACAATTACCCCGCGGTGTTTATCGCCAACTTCCTTTCAGCGTGACCGTGACCGATTGGTTTGGTTGGTTCCGCAAAACACTACCCTTACAGCTCACGACACCGCTAACCGTGGGCCCTACCCGTCAGCCTGAAGCTGCTGCGCGGATGGCCGACCATTTTGTTCAAAAAATGGCCGCTTCGGAAGCAGGTCTGCCGAGTGATCGGATCAAAAATTTCCGTGATTATTTCCCGGGTGATAACATTCAGCAAATCGCCTGGAAAATCAGTGCCCACGCTGATTCATTAATCGTGCACGATGATGAACATGAAAGCCAGACCGCTTGGACCTTGCTGCTCATCATCAGTCCTTCACTGTCTGTTGAGGCGGGACTAAGTTTATTTGCAAGCTTAATGGATACCGGAATCTTTAGTGGGGATGGCTTTTTGCTGGATCAGCGGCTCACGCGTGTTTTTCGTGGCCAACAAGATGCTTTGCTTGCAGGGTTTGAACCTAAGGGCAGTGCCAATATCGAATGGCTGCATGACTTGTCCGCCCCGGGTCACCAACGCGCTTACTTGATTCTTACTGCCAACACCGCAACCGCCGTCCCGTTTCAACAAGCACTTGCTCCGGCTGTGACAACCGTAGCAACACTGTCAGGAGGTGGCGACCATGCCTAAATGGCTGCAACGACTTTTAGCAGTTTTGTTATCATGGTGGCTGCTTGCGCTTTTCTTAGAACCTTTTGCTGCTATCAATCCAATCGCCCACCCACGCGCATTAATCGTCTATATCCTGATGATGAGTCTGATTGACTTTTTGGCCGTGCTACTACCGCGCCAATGGCCATGGTGGCTGCTATTGGGCTGCGGCACGACAATCGGTGGGCTTTGGGGAGTACTGCCGCTGAAGCAGCCATTTGGCGTTTCGTGGTTCACGGCGTATTTACACACCTTTACCAGTGCAACCGGAAAATTCGTGCAGGCTGGCGGCGTCGATGTTCCAACCGTCCTCAGCATGACGCTGGTGATCACGTTGGTAGCTTTTCTGTTGCTGTTAACGGTTGTGGTTCGTTTCTATCCTGGCGCTATTGCCATCGTTCTTAGTTATCTGGTGGCTGTGCACATTTTTAACGGCAGCGAATTAACCATTCAATTTATCCAGCTGGCTTTGGTAACCGGTTTGATGGCGATGCTCCATCTTTATGCTGATCATTGGCGCCCGTTCTTACTGGGATGTGTCTTCATAAGCGGACTAACGCTTGGCCTCGCTTGGCTTTCATCGGCGACCCCACTAAATGATCAGCTGGCAAATGTGTCGATTCCTTTTCGTGACCGGTTAAATCAGCGTGGTTTTTATGCCGGTATTGAGACTTATATCAACGGTCCCGGACGAACGGGCTTTACGGAAAATAGCCGCGTTTTGGGAGGACCGGTCTACGATGATCCCACTCCGGTTTTCACGGCAACCAGTGCTAAAGCCAGTTATTATCGCGTTGCCGTTGATGCAGAATATACCGGTACTGGTTGGCAGGCTGGTGCTGATCAAAACCAGCGTATGCCATTAGACGGTGCCACCATGCGCGACTCGGCGGCCACTATCGATTACGGGCCTGCCACAAGTACGACCTTAACTTTCAACGGTGGTAAAACCTATTTACCGCTTCCTTATGGTCAATTGACCTTCACCGGCGGCCAACCCGATCCCACGACCGATTTTTTGCTCAATCCGGAAACCCGCCGCATGCAAACAACCGACCAAGCTCGTTTTCAGCGATTGGACATTCAGGTGCAACCAAAGCAGATCTCAGCAGCACAATTGGCCGCGGCGACCAGTTCCCGTCAAAAGGTTGCGTCCCGTTATCTACAACTGCCTCGCACCTTGCCAAAAAGGGTCAGAACACTTGCCAAGAAAATCACCGCCAAGGCCACGACCCCATACGAAAAGGTACTGGCTATCCAAAATTATCTCAAGTCAGATCCGCGCTTCACGTATTCAAAAACCGATGCACGCCGCACCCCGCCAACCCGGGACTATGTGGATTATTTTCTTTTTGATTCGCCCATCGGTTACTGTGATAACTTCTCCTCGGCAATGGTTGTACTATGTCGCAGTATCGGCTTGCCAGCGCGCTGGGCTAAGGGATTCAACACTGGCACATTGCTCGGTGGTTCCGGAAATCAGAAAAGATACGTGATTCGCAACAGCAATGCCCATTCATGGCCGGAAGTTTACTTCGATAACTTAGGCTGGCTGCCGTTTGAACCAACACCAGGCTTCAGTGACCCGGCAACTCCCGATGAAAATGTTACGCCTCCAAGTCCTAGTAACAGCGGCACTGAAAGCGTTCAGCCGTCCAGCACTAGCAATTCATCCTCGTCCAGTTCGCGTGTGTCTGCCAGTACAGTGTCCAAACAAACGAAACGACAATCTCGGCCGTCTCTCAGCCGCCTGAATTGGCTAAAAAAATCATTGCTCATCATCTTATTAGCTCTAATGTTGATAAGTGTCTGGCAGTTACCAGCGCTCGTCATGCTGATATTAGGAATCGGACTGGGATCAATAAACTTTTCGGTGCGTTATCGCATGCTTCTTCGGGCGTTACGTTGGGTCAAGAAACGACCCGTTAACCAGTCGCTTGATGATTATGCTCAGACCATCGATAAGCGATTAGGCCAGCAAGCGCATATGTTTAACTTAACGAAGGCTTATGAAGAAACGGTTTTTGGTAATCTGCCGGTTAACATAGCCATATTGCGGCCTCATTGGAAGGCACTCACTAAGCAGCTTGTACATGAACGTTACTGGTGACAGCACTCGAAAAAGCATAAATCATAGCGCGAGGTTGTTTCACGTGGAACACTCGGTTTAATCTTTTTCGCCACGAAACCCAGCTCATCCATTCCTTTGCGCCATTTAGGAAAATCAGCATAAAAGCCCGCTTCCGATGACAGCATCTCACCATAAAGCGCGAGCCCGATGCAGAAACTGCATGTAAGGGACTTAGACGCAATGGCTAAAACTGGGCTATTACGTCTGAGGCCGCTTATGTTCTGGCTTACGCCCATAACGCGCTCGCCAGCCCAGAAACCTGCACATAAGGACCTTGGGCGCAATGACCAAAGCCCGGTCATCACGCCCAAGGCCACTTATGCTCCGGTTTCTAACCGGGCTGGCTCGCGCTCACTAAATTGCCGGTTACAGTCGAAAAGCAAAAAATTTTCTTGTGAATTTTCAGTTTAGGTTATAAGATAGATAAGCAACGTCTTAGCTTAAGTTGCAGTTACACGTGAAACAGAACGCAAACAATTCAGCCACTTATCATAATCCCTTTTTTCTAAATGAAACAAGCACTCACAACCCTTGATAAATCAACGGTTACGAGAAAAAACTTGCACTTACTAATAAAAAGCGCGTATGATAATATAAACAGTTTCTCAAAAGAACCAAAAACTGTTATGACCCCGCTACTATTTTTTTAGTAGTTGTGCCACTTCGACTGGACGCTGCAGTCAGCTCGTAACGTACTCAGAAGAAAGGGGGGAGCCGCTGATCTTAGCGGCGAACACTTATGAAAGTTATGATCGTTCTAGAAAATATCGTCATGGATGGCGTTAAACGCGCTTCAACCGTTTTAGGTAACGACCTCGTCAAGCACTACGATGTTAGTTTTTATACTTTAGCAGATGCCCCTGCCTACTTTGAGTTGGACGCACCTCTGCTCATCGCACCGCGCCCAACCGATCCTAAACTTTTAAACTTTTTTGGTAGTGACCCATACAACCACTATCATGACCAAATTGCGGATTTGATCACGACGATTCGGGATCAGCATTTTCAAACAGTTATCTTACCAGCAGGTTTAACAACGAGTTTTGCTCCGCTGATTAAACGGGCTTTGCCAGACGTTAATCTCATTGGCTGGATGCACAATAACTACGCTACTTACATGGAAGATTACTATGTCCAGATGCAAGCTGAGTTTGAAGGCGGCTTGCAAGCTGTCGATACACTCGTTACGTTAACCGAAAGCGATCTAAATTCCTATAAGCGTTTCAATCCGCGTACCGTTAAAATCTATAATCCGCTCACCCTTGTTCCTACTGGTGAAGCTGATCTAAACGCCCACCGTATCGCCTTCACCGGCCGAATCGCCATTGCCCACAAAGGGATCGACTTTTTGCTTGAGGCCGCCGCTTCACTTCCGGACGACTGGAAGATCGCAATTGCCGGCGCCGGTACCGATGAAGACATGAAAAACTTCTATGATCTCATCGATTACTTTAACGTCAGTGACAAGCTTATTTATCAAGGACCGCTAAAAGATCAGGCATTGCGTGATCATTACCGTGCCGCTTCAATCTTCGTATCCACGTCGCGTTGGGAAGGCATGCCGCTGGTTATCGGCGAAGCTATGGCCTCAGGTTTACCGGTTGTTGCCATGGAAAATACCGGTTCCCGCGAATACCTTGGCAACAACGACTACGGCCTGCTGACCAAAGCGCAGGATGTCCCGGATTTTGTGGCTAACCTCAAGAAAATGATTAACCAAACCGATTTGCGCCAGCACTACGCCCATCAAAGTTTGGAACGTGCCAGCCACTTTAGCCCGGAAAATATTGTGTCGCAATGGATGCCGATTATTGAGCACCAACCAACCCACGTCTCAATTGCCGGCTAGTTAGAAGTACAGTTATCCGAAAGTCACAAAGCTTCATCAAAAAAGCACTCACGGAAATCCGCGGGTGCTTTTTTGAGTGAATTAGAATATAGAAAGCTTGTACGTTCCACGTGAAACCTATTGCTGATGACAAAAAGTTCCACATGAAACATCTAAACTGAGGGTGCTTGTTTCATGTGGAACAGTTGTGTCACTTGGCAGGAGATCATATTAATTTTTACCGACCGCAGCCGTTTTAGGAATTGGCTCCTGGTTTGTCATGACTGCTGGCGAAAACAGTCGCTTGATCAACTCATCTGGCAGTTGGTGCTGCCGGCGAAGAAGTTCAGGAATGGCAATGTGGGTTTTAAGACTGGTCTTAACGAGTTTGGTTGTCGCTTCATAGCCTAGGTACGGACTAAGAATCGTTGCGCTAATCGCCGAATGCTGCACATTTTCATCAGACTGCGCTTCGTTGACGGTTAATCCAGTCACGCAATTCGTTGTCAAAGTGTCAATGCCTCGGGCTAAATAGCGCTCGCCTTGCAACAAGTCACGGAAAATAATCGGTTCAAAGGCATTTAATTCCAACTGCCCTGCTTCTGCTGCCATACTAATCGTTAAATCCTGTCCGATAACCTGAAAGGCAATCTGATTGACAACCTCAGGGATGACCGGATTCACCTTACCCGGCATAATCGAGGACCCTGCCTGTTTCGCCGGCAAATGAAGCTCATTCAAACCAGCTTGCGGACCACTGCTCAACAACCGCAAATCGTTAGCAAACTTAGATAAATCCGTTGCCAACCCTTTCATCGCTCCAGAAAAGGCAACTAAGACATCACAATTTTGAGTGGCATCGATCAAATCATCAGCTGATTCAAGCTTTAAGTCAATGAGCCGGTTAACCTGGGACACAATGTGCGCGCGATAATAAGGAGTCGCGTTCAACCCGGTACCGATTGCCGTCCCCCCTAAATTGACCTGGCGTAAATCTTCCGCCGCTCGCGTCAACCGTTTTTGGTCGCGCTGGAACAAACTGGCATACGCATGAAAACTATGACCAAATGTAGTTGGCACTGCATCCTGCAATTGTGTGCGCCCGACTTTAACCACGTCCGCAAACTCGTCTGCTTTGACCAACAACGACTTAATTAAAAAGGTCAAGGCTTGCTGCAATGGCGGCAAAGCTTGCAAAGCCGCCATTTTCCCGGCTGTGGGATAAGTATCATTCGTTGACTGACTCTGATTCACATCGTCATTCGGGTGCACCGGCTCAGCGGTATGCTGACTGGCCAAGTTGGCGATGACCTCGTTAACATTCATATTAACCGAAGTCCCGGCACTTCCTTGAATCGCCGGCGCCACCAGTGCATCACGATGTTCACCCATCAACAAGCTGTTACATGCCGCAACAATTGCTTTCGCTTTAGCGGCTGACAATGTCCCGCCAGCAGCATTCACTTGCGCCGCCGCCTTTTTAATGATAATCAGACTTTTAAAAAGCAAAGCATCGGTCCGTTCATGACTAATTGGAAAATTCGCCAGTGCGCGGGTCGTGTGGATCCCATATAAAACATCCTCATCTACTGCCAGCTTGCCAATACAATCTTCCTCGATACGCATTGTGAACTCCCTTTCATATACCAATATTTACGTTCTTAGTATATGCGTGTTCCAAAAAGCGTCAACGTTTAATGTAAGCTAGTCTAACAAGTAGATTAAAAAGTATACCAATTTAGCAGTTTTCTTACCATCTTGGTGGTCGCAATCTACCTTATCGGAACCGGCAACCGCCCGCCATCGTTCCACTGGCCAATCATTTGATGCGCCTGACATGCATTGGCAAATTTTGTCAGACGTCGGTGAAATAATGTTGGCTGGTGACTTTTTATTTGAATCGTGTCACACCGAACTCGCCGATAAAGCGCCGGACATGATTCAAAAAATGCCCACGCTCCGGGACGCCGCTTGAGTGCGCGAATAATTCTGGGATCTATCTTAAACCCGCTTGGATCGAGATCAGGTAACCGCGCATAGCCAGCCGCCGTCATTTTTCCTAACCGAATCATGCGACGGCAACGCTCCTTATTTAACTCTGACCACGCACTTCCCGGCTGCCGCGGAACAAACCGTTGTGACGCCGGTTGATCTGGCGCCAGTTTCTTGTAGGTACTGTCGATCCACCCGAAACACAACGCCTCTTCGACAGCATCCACATACCAAAATGTGCCATCAGCTTTCGGAATGCCACGTTTAACGTCCACCCAGCATTCTGACGCATCTTGATTATGCATCGCCAGCCAAGCCCGAAACTGCTGCCGGTTTGTAACGGTTAAATGATTCATAACCACTGTTTAAGCCTCTTTTTTAAATAACGCAAAAGATAACAAAAGATTCTACGCAACAGCGTTAAGCTCACGTAGAATCTTTGTTTTTCCGATTAATTAAAAGCCAGCTACTAATGTCCGCGATGTTTCGCTAATCGTTTGGTTTGTTTCTTCAAACGAACCTCGCTGGCATGCTGATCTTTCAACTGCTTTCGCCTTTGCTTCTTAAGTTTCAAGTTTTGCTTATGTTCAAGCTTCAGAAGCGTCGTTGCTTTGCCTTTTCGCGAACGCTGAACTTCTTTGCGTGCTTGCCGACTCCGCCTTTTAGGACTCATTCCGTTCTGAACCTTTGGCAAAGCGTCAGCCTCACCCGCAGCCCAATGCAGCTTGCCCCATCGCTGTTGAACCAACTGCAACAATTCGTTTGCTGTCGGAGCTTGAGTACCAAACGTAACTTTTGCAACACGATAAGTATCGCCACAATTCTGCTCAAATAGCCCCCGATAAAAGGGCGATTCAAAATACACTGTTAGCTTGCCTTGAATGATCAAACTAACACCTCCTTTATTTTTAACCCTATCCGGACATCCAAGGAGGAAGGATACTGACGGCCCAAGCCGCGTCTGGACTACCAACCAGACTGTGTTTTTGATAGCGCAGTGTTATTGTCTGACTTTACTAGAATCCTGTCAAATTTTGCAGAAGAAAAGAAAGATGACTAAACAGTGGACAGCCAAGGGCGTTACATCTGATATTAAGAACATTTCTAACTTCTTAACAGTAGCGCCTATGACTTAAGAACCCTCATGACAGCAATCACCTCTACTTCACTCTTTATGGATGATTGTTTTCCAAAACTATATATAATTTTTCCAAACTTTTAAATGACATAAAGTTGGACAAATCTAAGGAACCATCCCCCTTAACAACGACCTTCTCAGAAACGATGCCACGCAAGACGTTATCGAGAGCACGCTGCGTAAACAGCTTTTCTTCCTGAAGACTTTGTATGCGGAGAGCAAGTGCCTTCAGTCGCTTGTTTTTTCTATGAATGACTACAAAGAAAATTAAAGGGCCAATAGATAAAACTGCTACTATCAGGAAAGCCGCAATCAAGTGATTCATATTCGAACAGCTCGCTTCTATAAGATTAAAACCGGACAACCCGGGGACGGCAGCATTGCCGAAACCTGAGCCTTACTTTTCCATCTTCATTGTCTACCGTGCAGGCTTTTTCAAATTCTTGGAAAATATAACAACTAGAAAAACAAGTATGGACAAAGCGAAAAGTATTCGTAATCCTTCAAAAGTAAATAATTCTCCATCTTCAAAGAGTTGATGAAGATTAATAAACTCAAACATAAAAAGTAAACCCAGCGGCCCAAAAACCGCTCGCCTTTTTCGTTTCATTTCACTGTGTGCGAATCCATCTTGAGATTTAACCTTATGATCATCACTGAGTGCCACATTTACCCCTCCCTACAGGTATAAGCATAACAAAGGCAGTCATCATCTGATCCAACAACATTTAAACGTAGGGATTTCGGCATTTAACGTTCATTTCAGCTAAAGTTTTCATTCTGCCAATCTATTTGTAATATGTTGGCACAAAACTTTTCAATTCATAATTATTGATAGTGGTCGCTACTCGTGACCATATTGGTGAAAACCCGCGATGTGATGACCGGATCGTCCTTAGTCTTCTGCGATTGTGCCGACGTTCGCCAATGGTAACGATCTAACGGTTTCACCTGAATCTGGTGCATTTGCGGATGCTTCTTCTGCATCCTTTTCAACGTGCGATACCAGCTATGCTCACCTGTTTTCAAATCGATTAATGCATAGCCTTCACCATTTATGCCAGACTTTCGAAAATCATAGTTATGATCTTCTTTTGACTTCACAACCAACATTCGGCGATTCCACCCCACCGCCTGCACATGATAAAGCAACGTGTTGGCGTCAGTAGTTGTTTGAAGCTTTCGCGGGATCCGTTCGATTAGAAAAGGCCCAACGCCGGATTTTGTGATTTCAAAATGCCGAGGCAGTTTGATTGAAAAGCCTTCTGCATCGGCTCCGGGATCACGTTTGTTCTTTGGACCATAAAGGCTCGTCGCAATCGAGCTGACTGTTAACAAAACACTTAATCCGATCATCGCTGATATTGCCACCAATGTTCTCTTTTTCAAGTGTTTCCTCCCGTTTGATCTAGCTAAGTCGTTCAATCAAAATATGTTGATTTCAGTATAATATCTCTTTTCGGTGACCCACCGCTATCAGTTTGAAAATTATAGAAACTTCAGAATTTTCTGTAAATGATTTCAAGACAGTTTCACGTGAAACACCCTCAAACCTTCAATGCTTTTACCGAATAAACCTTTAAAATGATAGAGAGAAAACCTTTGCTTAATACGAAGGCTCTAAAACTGTATATATTTTCTTCAACGATAGGTATAGTCATGTGGTTAAAGCACTCATTAACATCCCAATCTATTGGGGTCGCAGTTTCTCTGAATTTAGGTTACATTTTCTTTCTACTCGGTGGCATATTTCAAAAACCCGAGTTGGTCGTGGCCAGTTCCTTCCTCATCATCTATGGAAATTTGGGGTTTGTTAAGCAAGTAAATGGCGATGCAGGCCATTCCTTCTCAAAAGTTGCCTCTCTTTTAATCATCATTCTTTGCCTTATAACGTTTTATCTGCTGAAAACAAACACTTTGTCGTTCCTTATACCCTTGGTTTCACTAATAATAAATGGGGCTTTAGTCAGTATAAAAACCCATGATCAGAATTGATGAGCTCTCTTAAGCCGAACGATCAAAATGAAATGGCCGCGGCTTTTTATTTTTCTGATTTAGAAAAAGGGTTCTTTTACACCCGTTTGAACATAAACCATTTGCAAGTGCGGAACTGGTCAACATCACGATCAGGAACTTTTACACCAAGGATTTACCTTAAGCATTAATACAACCAAAAAAAGAGACCCCTTTTGCGTGAAAGAGTTGTCCCTTTTTCGATATATCATGATTATTCCGAAGCTTTTGGCAACGCCGTCTTTTTGTTGGTAATATCGATAAACTTGGCCTCGCCGTCAACAGAATCCACCGCTTTTTGCAGGCGTTTCATGGCCGCCGTGGCGATTGGCAAGTCGACAAATTCCTTGGTCGCGTTGTCTAATTCGACTTCATCAGCAACCGAGTCTTTGAGTGGCCGCGGATTGCTTTCGTCTAGCGCTCGGAGTACGACTGGCTTAAGTGGTCCCATCTGTAACAATTCGAGGGTGGTTTCATAGTCAATGCCGTATGCATCAGCTAAATCCAAGGTTTCGCGAATGCCGGCTTCGGCTGCCATAATCGCAACATTGGTGATCAATTTTAGCTTAGCGCCGTTGCCTTGGTCACCAACATACCTGATCTTGCCAAAGGTCTCCAAAACCGGCGCAACTGTCTCTACCACTTGCTTGTCACCAGCTGCAATCAATACCAGACTGGCTTCACGAGCATATTTCACCCCGCCGATCATCGGCACATCTAGCAAAGTCGCATGTGCTGGCATGGCACTTTGAATAGCGGTGATTTTTCGAGGATCCAAAGTTGACGTAACAATTAACGTACTGCCCGGCTGCAGATAATGAACAATTCCCGGGTCATCTACCGTCCCGATATGCAATGCTGGCACATCCGCTGACATGACCGACGTGATAATGATTTTAGAAGCGGTCACCGCATCCTTCAGTGAAGTCGCTGCCCGAACATGGTCTCCTGCCAGTGCCGTCATTTTTGCCGGTTCCTTGTCCCAGATCACGACATCATAACCAGCCTGGGCCAAATGCGGCACGATCTGACTACCCATATCGCCAACACCGATAAATGTTATTTTCATGGCTGTTTTCCTTTCAATTTAAGGCTAAGTTCTCAACAAAATTATTAAAAGGTTGCAATAACTTCCAGCAATAAAAAGATAAAACATTTGTGCATAATCATCACGCAACCGAGCGAATCATTTGCCACGGTATCATCTTCAAATTAGCATGATTAAAAGCCGATTTCAAAAACAAAGCTCACTTGCTGGCTTTAATCTTGCCAAGACGCAAAAAACGTTGCCTCGCGATGATTCGTTATTTTTAAAATTCACTTATTTGGCGATCCTTATTTTTTTGTAGCTAAAGATCGGCGTACCCTGCGTTTTTGCCGTATCAGCCAGATTACTCTGGTGCCTTGCCTGACACGCGCGTCAGACTCACGGTCAAAACACTGTCCTTGGTCGTGTTATAGTCAGCCAAAATTCCTTTCACAACGCCTTGCGAAGGTCCATGTGTTCGGGTTGTTTCTTCATAATTTTGAATCCACGTACTGACCGCATTGAAGCCGAATTCAAACCCTTCAAACACCTGCATGTAAACCGATGAGCGCGGATTGGTTGCGATGATCGTAATCTTCTTGACGCGGCCATTTTCAATCTGCATGGTTAAGTTGATGAGCTCGTCAGCAATTAAAGTCACGGTTCCATTTTCAGCAGTTCGCGGTAACTTATAAGCCGCCAAGCGCATATTAGCGTTATACACCCGCTGAACATAAGCATAACTTCCCAGGTCTTCGTGCATGATTTTCACTGCCCTTCACTTGTGTCAGTCAACAGCTGGCCTACGCATTCTGATCTGCTGCGTCCCGTTATTTAATAGTGTACAATTTATCTTTAAAAAGGAGAAGTAAACAGCTCGGTAGTCAATCCTTAAAGAAAAAGCCGCCTCTTCACTGAGACGACTCTTTCAAATTCTATTTTGTTGGCGTAGTTATGAAATCCAGCATACGGAAGATGGCTAAGCGGTTAGCCTCTGGTGGATCAACGCGCATAATTTCTGCGGCCGTTTGATGTAAAGCGTTATCGTCTAAAGCATAAGCCGCATCGTTAATTGCTATTTCGCGAACATCATCAGCTTGCGGTTCCAGATGAAACTGTAAACCAATTACATGATCACCAAGTAAATAGCCTTGGTTTTTTAACAATTCATTGCTGAATAACAACGTCGCTTCATCCGGAACTTGAAACATTTCTTCGTGCCAATGCAAAGCCAGCAACGAATCTGGTAAACCGGGAATCATATGCGTTTGTAGATGTACAGGCGCCCAACCAACCTCTTTAGCCGGTGCTTTGCTAACTTGATAGCCCATCGTCTTTACGATTTGTTGCGCGCCATAACAAGCACCAAAGATTGGTTTATGCTGGCTCAACAGTGTCTTAATAAGACGACGCTCTGCCTTAATCCAATCAATATCGTCATTTGGGCTCATCGGTCCTCCTAAAACAACCAACAAATCTGTTTCAGAAGCGGTTGGTAATGTGCCGTCAAATTGATAAGGATGGTAAACGTAAAGCTCATGTCCGTAAAAATCTGCCCAAGTCTTAATAGCCCCCGGACCTTCATTGGGAGTGTGTTGCAAAACGTTAATTCTCATTTTAAATCCTTTCACATCTCCGGCAATGTTTGATTTGGGTTTCGCCTGCAATTACCCAAGATGCTTTATCTTAACACTTACTCAGGAAATTTTATATCTCAAAAAGCAAGTGACGAGTTACGCTTACATCTTTGCAGCCAGTACGGTAATCTTTTTTCCATCACACAAGCTACTGTGATTAACGATTAATCGACCGCGCCATCCGCTGAATCGTATGCCGTTCCCCACGAATTGCTTTGCTGACGGCGTATAAATTGTCGACCGGCGACTCAAAACCCCACGCAGAATCGCCGACATGTTGCATATCGACTCCGCAGATTTTGTTGCGAATTGCCATTGCCTGCAACACCCGACTGCCGCTGCCTTCCTGACTAGTACCGATCGCACTCATGACCAAGCCGCCTAACTGATGAACCACTTTCACGACTTCGGTTAAATCGGCTTCGTCAAATCCCGGCACTGAGCCAACTGCTGGTGCTAAAATCACATCGGCTCCTGCTTCGATAAAGTCTTTGGCCGTTTCTGCTGTCATAATCCGTTCATCAACTCCGGAAGCATGCATTTTACCCGCAATAATCAAGCCGCTGAAGTATTGCTTGGCCACGGTAACGCTATGGATAATCGCTTCATTAGTGACCCCCGTGCCCGGATTCCCGGTTAGAACCATGAACTGAAAACCCATTGCTTCTGCTTTTTTGATGACAGCCTCACTTGCGGTACAGCCGGGTAAAATCGCAATCTGTTGTTCCATCATGTTAGGATGATCGCCAATCGGTTCAAGATTAATCCCCACTGGCCGCCCAACCAATTTCTTCAATCGGTCAATGCTCGCTTTGCCATCATGCTTAGGCGCAGCAGCAAGATGCCGTTCACCCGGATAAAGACCGAAAATTTTCGGATCATTCACATCCAACCGGTTACACAAAATCATATCCGCCCCAAAAGCAGCCGCAATTTCAGCCGTCGTAATGCTATCCAGATTCTCTTGCGTCACGATATTTTCACTCACAATTATTCGGCCTTCGCTGGCTTTGATGCTTTCTTTCAACTGCTGCCCATTAAACTGCATGACTTCACTGGTACTGGCACTCAACAATCGCTTCACCATAACTGCAAACCTCCAAATTTATTAAAAAGTTAGTTCAACCTTTGATATCATCATTATACTTCCGCCGCTGCTTCGATTTCGTCTTCGTCAAACATTGATTCATCGACGCCCCAGAACCAGTTAAGAACAAACGAAACAGCTGTTGTTATCAGTAGTCCCATAATAGCCAATATAAAGTTCTGACCACCTGCCGGATTAATGAACTGCGGCAAGCTTAGAATCGATACGGTCACCAGCGAAAAAACTTTGACATGAAAGAGACCAAAGAACAGTCCGCCTATCCCCGAAGCAATGACGGACGGAATAATAGGCTTTTTCATTTTAAGCATCAATCCGTAAACTGCGGGTTCGGTTATTCCAGATGCTGCAATTGAAAATGCTGCAGTTGCAGAAAATGTTTTAACGCTTCTTTTCTTTCCTTTAGCTAGAATCGCTAGTGCCATGCCCAATTCCGCAAAATTCCAGACAGCAAACGCAACCCAAAGAAATGGATCATAACCCAATTTTTTAAGATTAGCGATTGCGACCGGGAAGAATACCCAATGGCTGCCGGTAACGATAAAGAAGCCGATTAACAGGCTAAGCAATGTAATTCCTACCACTGGTGCCTTGTCGTATACCCAAAGTGAACCATTGGCAATGACACTTGCCATCCCTTGTCCTGCTGGTCCAGTGACTAATAAGGTTAACGGTGCCATGATTAAAAATACTGGAAACATCTTCAACAAACCGAACTTGTTCATTAACGGACGGTCGACCATTCTTTCCAGTAGTGATTGAATCCAAACCGTTATCAAAATTGGAATCAAGCTCGTTGAATAATCAACGGCAACTACCGGGAGTCCAAATAAATGAATTGCATCTCCAGAATTAACCATTTTCAAGAAATCTGGCTGCATCATAATTCCTGCCAACATAAGGCTAAGAATGGTATTGGTCTTGAAATAGCGCGATGCTCCATAGGCGACCAGAAACGGCAAGAAATAAAACAGTGAATTTCCCATTAAGTAGTCAGTACTGAACTAGGCTGCTGACTTTGACCGTTCAGTGATGACTTTATAGTTAATTTGATATGTTTTGCCGGCT